>JAABUP010001142.1_pt1 | contig 56063 bp, 29 predicted proteins | sample 5559201 | NCBI WGS metagenome assembly JAABUP01 (sample SAMN10711887, study PRJNA513373) | rock metagenome | isolation source: Antarctica rocks | place: Antarctica | reverse complement strand
CCAGTACCCTCTTCCTTGTCTCCATCACTCCCACCTTCAGCTCTTCGGCCTCCTTCCAGCGTCCTTGGTCCCGGTATATCGAGGCCAGATTGCCCATGCTGATCAGCGTGGCTGGATGCTCCTCGCCCAGTACCCTCTTCCTTGTCTCCATCACTCCCACCTTCAGCTCTTCGGCCTCCTTCCAGCGTCCTTGGTCCCGGTATATCGAGGCCAGATTGCCCATGCTGATCAGCGTGGCTGGATGCTCCTCGCCTAGCACCCTCTTCCTTGTCTCCATCACTCCCACCTCCAGCTCTTCGGCCTCCTTCCAGCGTCCTTGGTCCCGGTATGTCGAGGCCAGGTTGGCTATGCTGGTCAGCGTGTCTGGATGCTCCTCGCCCAGCACCCTCTTCATTGTCTCCATCACCCCTGCAAATGCATCTTCTGCTTCGTTATACTTTCCATCCTCATATAAGCACATAGAAACTTTCCAGAGAAGCTGCATTTGAGCATCCACCTCTTCCCCTTCATATACTTCGCATCCCAGAATACGTCGCGCGTGCGGCAGATAGAGCCTCCATACACTCCGGTTTGTGTGGTCATGATCAGGGAACACCTTACTCAATTGTTGCCTCGCTTTCATTGTCCACTCTGCAAAATGATCCCCCTTCCGTAGCCAACTCCGTGTTGCAAGATGTACCAGTCGATGCATGTTCAACGTCGTCTTGACGCCCTTCTCAGTCAGAAACGAGTATGCTTTAAGCAGTCCGATAGCATCCGTCTCTTGCACCCTAGACTTTCCTGCGGGAAGCATCGACTGCGGTATATCTGTCGGCTCGATGCACGCCATGAATGAGAGATAGTTCACCGCCAGAGCATCACGGCCGCGGATCTGCTCGAACGAGATCAGCCAAGTCGTCGCAACTGGATTCTTCATGTCATGGTATCTGCCTTCGTCCTCAAAGTCCTTGCTGAGTAAGTCCACTACGTCTTCCTCTTGCTCGGCCAGTAGCTCTAGGTACTTTGCCAGCGTTATTTGGTTCACATTGATGTAAGCAGCCGCCTGTACGATAGCTAAGGGCAGAAAAGCAAGCTCCTTGAGCAGTTTTACCGCTTCCTGCACGTTGTCCGTGAGTTCTTTCCAACCAAGATAGCCGTGCAACAGCTGCATCGCCATCTCTTCGTCTGCATCTGGTACGGAAATGACGGCCTGATGCGCGAGATTTACTGCCGTTTTCATGTCGCGGGTGGTGAAAAGAATACGTCCTTCGTCGCTCCTTGGCAACTGGTGAACCAGGCCTTTCTGCTGCCCGTCTTTGCCTAGCCACATATCTATGTCGTCAGCGTTGTCAAAAATCAGCAACCACTGACCAGCACTCTTCTCGCTAAGATAGCGTTGCAGAAGCGCTTTGCTGTCGGCTCCCTTGTCTTCCCATCCTGGAACCCGGAGCTTCTGCACAATATCAGCATAGGTCTGTTCCAAGCCTTCCCTGCTTATTGCGGAAATCCAGAAGATAGAGCAGTCGGGTGCTTCATCTCGAATTTGGTAAGCAAACTGAAGTGCTATTTGTGTCTTGCCTATACCGCCAAGACCTGTAATAGCAATCTTTCTGCCTTTGGGGCTGTTCAAGAGTCTGCTTCGCAGCTCTTTGAGCTGCTCGCTACGGCCAACGAACCTCCAATTCCGGTCAAAAGGTATGTTGCAGAACGTCGGCGATTCTGTTCGCAGCTTAATGTTTATTGCTTCTAGCAAGGCGAGACAGGAACTTACTGGATCGGGATTGAATCATACGGACAGTACGATCCTGCACTCATTTAAGCATTGCATTAGACTTGCAAGAACACACGAGAATTACCTTTACGACGGCTTCAAAGTTGGTATCAGCAGGATCTAGTGGCTATTAACAAAATATATCAAATCACTACGCAAAGTCTTCCATATGCATACTTTGTTTCCCTTTGAGGTTTGTAACACAATCTTTGACACGCCCATCCTGTTGCGTGTGATCCAAATACTCTTCTGTAGCCGCTTCAATCATGCCTTGTTCTTTGTACTCCGCCAATCCAACATCCTGTAAACCCTGCTCAACGTTGAGCCGGAAGTATCGCTTCTCGGCGAAGAGTCGCGCCCACCGCGCTATCATTCTTCTTTCAGTTCTCTCTGTCTCTGTCACCAGATCCACAAGCGTCTTTGACAGGAACTTCAGCATATTATCCTCGATAGCCTTCTTGCCCGGGTTTCCTGTGCCAATAGAGACGAAGCACTTGACAAGTGACATCAGCTCGCGACTATCCGAGCACCAGATATTGGCTGCCTCCTCTTCAACTTCTTCTGCGGGGTTATTCGCTCCGAGCGCTCCATCTTCAAACTTCCGTGCTCCTACGCCTACAGGGTCGAAGAAGCCTGTCGCTGCTGATGTTGCCAGTGCAGCCTCGCAAATTGTTGCTGAGATGTTAAGCTTGTTAGGCAAAGTGTAGCTTCGGAGACGTGTAATGCCTGCGGTTTCGTGCGTAGTAGTGCAAACAAAGCTAGTCTTCGTGAGCATGAAGATGATAAATTGCACGCCGTCACTTACACCCTGCAGCTACGTTCTCGACCGTCGTCGAACAGATCCTCAGTCGAGGCACCATTATCTGTGACCACCTTCTCGATCGCCTTCCTAAGCTTGTCCGAATCAAAGCGTGCTTTCGTCTTGCCCGACCAGCTAACTGGCGACCAGCTCGGCTTGGCTTCGAATATCGACTTCATCAGCTCTTCATATGCAGCAATGCACGCTTCCACCGTCATCTCTAGTCGGCCGAGCATGATTGCGATAAGGCTGGCTCAATTAGCAGATTGTCCAAGTATGCACCGATAGGAAGCAGAAAGCCTACCCGCCGGTGCTCGTCCCGCCGATGAGATCGAACACGTTGCATGGTTTGGCTGTCGGCAGTCCTTCCCTCTGGAGTTCGTGGTTCAGCCGTTGCATTAGACCTTTGAGAATGTACAGGGTGGAGAGGCCTCGCACGCCCCCCCCGTCAAGCGACAGCAGGCAGAGACCTGTTGTGCCGATAGGGTTGGGCTCATCGCCCGTCTTCAATGCGAATGTCTGGTTCATTTAGGCGGTAGGAGAGGGAATGCCGACAAAAGCGGGGAGCACAACGCGGCGTAGATGTAACTTAGTACCTAAGTAAGGCTCTGCCACTCCGTAGTACAGCGTAACTACGGCGGGCGGGAATATTATCAGACGACAGGACAGTTGGGTCATTTGTTGATTAAGCGAGATTCGCTCTGGTCGGTAATACCTTAGAGTAACTTAGTTTAAGACAAATTCTTGCTTCTCTATGACTCGCTTGTATCATACCATATCGGTGTTGATTATGTATCCCCGAACGCCTAAACCTTTGTAAGTTAGTCAACTGTAAATGTATCTTTTTACACTATGGAAGGGCAAAGGGATGGTCATCGATTCCACTAACTTACAATGGCTGGTCTGAAAGCTGATCGCGGACTGAATGCTGGAACGCGTTACTTATCTCGGCGACATTAGTACATGACTGCCAAGGCCAAGAATGCAAGTGTGGCTAGTGCACAGCCACAGATGCTATAGCTACAGGGCTGGCTCACTCTACTGGCCCACGTAAATTACATGTAACGATTATATAAGACCTGGAAGATCGTATCGCACTAGCCGACTTCAGTGATCGCTTCGGTTGGAAGTACCGATTGGCGTGGCCACCCTGCACGAACTTGCGCGCCATAACGAAAATAAAGCTGGTAATGACTTCCCATCATCGTAGCGAGATTCTGAGGCTCGAATAAGGATCCTTTGATTATTATAGAGTGGTAAGAGCTTTACGAGGATGCTGTGAGAAAGGAAGTCTATTACGCTATGAAAAGAAGCTCTCTGTAAATCAGGCTCAAAGGCGGCAACGTGAGCGTAATTTTCTAGACAAGAGGGTCCTGGATATTCAGAAATGGCCATGGTATAAGGCTGATAGAGAAGTATGATAAATGTCGACGTGTGCACAGAACCTGAGCCACTTGAAGTCAAAGTACCTCTCATATTTTCCGGCACGGTGGGTTTTCCGCGACACAGGGACGGACGTTAGGTAGTTTCTCCCACCGTCCTTGGGTTTCCCAGGAATTATTTAGCCTGGCTAGAGATTTGTACAGGGCAGGGCGTTTGTTTTGAAAACACCGCTAAATGGATGTTTGCCAGGAAAACTGTTATGAAGCAAAAGGAATTGTCGTTGCGTGTCTTTGACAGCGACCTAAGCTTCGTTGCAATGTTGCTTTCCATTTGGCTGATTGGCGCCAGGTGTGGAGTAGTAAAAAGGGGATTCTCGTAAAGGATACGTGTGCCTTTGGCGATCTCGAAGCGAGCTACAAGGCCTTTTCCCTTGCCTGGTACCGCCTGAACTTCAAAGAGCGGCAGGCCTAGCTCACTCATAGGGTTAGTCCGAAACACGAGTTGAGCTATGCTAATTGGAATTTCCGGTTCATCGGGCTTCTTTAGATTTAGCATACTTCCTCACACATATCGAGTACTACAACCAACCTGCTCGAGGGATTCGGTCGAATTTTGGACCTCTTTCCAATCGTAAAAGCCCTGTGCATCGATAGCTCCGTTCCAGTATCAATTTCGAGAGCCAAGTATGACCTGTGCGAGCCGGGTGATTGTATCAATGTATTCTGTTACTCCCTGGGCGTGACGTCCTGAAATATTTGAGCTGAACCGTAAGAACTTATGACCCTCAAAAGGTAGCACTGGATGCTCGCCCGCTCTAAAACTGAGATAGTTAGATTTGATATCTACAAGGTCATAGTTTTGATAGCATTCCTTAATAACCTTGATGGAAGATTGCCAGTTTTGCTTGTCCACTGCTCCCTTAGCTATGCAAAGACATCCATCTCGATAGGGTCTAATCGAGTTCTGCCGAACAAGCCAAAACGCAGTGTTGCGTAGGTAGAAAAAGCATGACCAGGCCCAGAGCTCCAGATCAAACAAACCTACTTTGGTGGAACACTCGCCTCGCTCAATCTCCCGCATTCGAGAGCTCGGCTCAGAATTCGAAATTGATGAGACCCGCACCCATCCTCTCCTTGCCTGTGACGAATCACGCAGATGAAACCTACTCTCCTCGCACTGGCTCACTTGCTGAGCTTCCTAAGCGGCGGTACCATATGCGAAGGCAAGTTTCCACACATCATTTGCTGTTCCCACGCTGATTGGGACCTTGCCGACTATTGTCGCTATCGTTCTCCAGTAACGACGAGCCAGATATCCTAAATTCGCGGCCACAAGACATTCGAGCTTCTCGGAGAGATGCCTCATCTTCAAACGGCATCCGTATTAGCCTCGACAAGACCGGCGTTTTTTCAACAGTATGATTTTAAGTTCAATCCTTCTGCCACGCTTTACGTCGAATTCCGCCGTATGCCCAAAGGTAGCAAGTGGAAACAAGGATCCAACAGTACCACGACTATGTGAAACTTGTACCTGGCCTTACCAACAGCCGTAAGTCGCTATACCTTTTAGCTCTCGTCGATGTGTTCAGCGGATGCGGCAGATCATCTCGATCTGGTCAGGCGTTGGAAAGTGGAAGGTAATATGCGGTAGCCCATCTGTAAGGGCATGGCTTTTACTGAAATGGGCCTAGTCGTCATCTCCAAGGAGGTGGACCACCTTTGGAGGTTCTCTGACTACGCGCCTTTGCACGCTAAGCGAGCTTTTTCTGCCACGACACGATTGCTCCCTTAGTGTAATCACGTGATTATGCCAAGAGCAAACGGGGACGGTCGATAGGAGCCAATTCCTACTCTCAAGGCTTTTAAAGAGCAAAGGATTGACAAATTATACCATAGGGAAGGACTTGAGTGATTTCCAAACTATTTAGACTTCTTTGGGCCTGATCTAAGCTCTAAAACCCCTCAATCTTTTTGATTCTATGGTCAAGGGCGCCTCAAGAGCAAGATTGGAGACTTGTGAAGATATACTCCCTCGTTTCATTAATAATACAACTACTTCTTGTCTTTCCCCTTTGGTTTCTTGAACACAGGTCCAGATGTCTGAGAGGACGGACGTTCCTGTTCTGTCTATTGTGAGTACGAGGTGATTGATTGGCTGTCGTTCTGTTCGCAGGACCCAAGATTTGATTGCTGGGAGAAGGACTCCACAGCAAAGTCTTCTGGGTCGGGTAGCTGGTCAATGGCGGAACAGATCCTTCTATAATGGATTGGATAAAACTTGTCGTAGGCATTCATCGTAAAGGTGTATGGAGTCCACTTCTCTTTGCCGTTCTTTCTCGTAAAATCAAGCTTGTCGACAGGATAACGGTAAAATAGAGTGTGTTTTTCCTTGATCAACGCATAATGCCCATACATTCTTGCGGCCTCATTGTCGTGCGAAATTGATAAGGTAAGGATTTTCTGATTGAGCTCGTCTTGACGCGACACCAGTCTATACAACTCGACGACAGCATTTGCCGCAACGGCGGCGCTATGAGCGTTCTGTCGGTCTGCGATATTAAGTGCTTCATTGCCGCATTTCACCTCCGCTGTCAGGAATGGGAAATATATTTCATCTGTGGCCACCAGACGTGACGTCGTCTGCCAATCACCAATAGAGGGTTGCAATTTCCTGAGTTGGTCAGGGGTGAATACAAATGCTTTGAGTCCTACAGCAAAGTCGGGCTGCGGGCGAGGGCCTTTGATAAGGGGGATTGATTTGATCCAGCTTTCATCGACGGTTTCAGTCAAGTGCTTGAGGTGTGTAGCACCAAACATCGCCAAAGTTTCTGGAGAAGGGACTAGCAATCGACCAATATCTTGGATGACTCTAGCCTCATTTTTGTTTCTTATATTGTCGCAAGCCGTTTCGAATAGGTCATCTCGAAAGATTGTGTCCTTAGGAGTGGATTGCTCAGTTTGAAGTAAGGCCTGGCAGAGGACTTTGCATTCATCGGTAGGAGGCATCTCAGGCTTGCCCATATAAATTCCAGCAGATGCAAGAATGCTCTCATAGCGTCGACTCTTGACGGCAGGATTCTTTCCCTCCCTCAAAGAGACGCCACTGATATCTGAGTCATGCTTGCTGAGAGAAGGAGTCGATCTTTTGCGGTTGAGCGGTTGGCTCATTTTACTATCTTGCTGTAGATTTCTACCGGACCAGCTTCCTTTTTCTATCCAATGCCGGATTGGATCAAGATCGCTGTTCTTCGCGTCAGCACTTAGATCTGAATATGTTGCGACTCCAACGATGCGGCTTGATGACGTTCGCTGCCGTTTTCGATTGGGTCGTTTCCTGCCCTGGGAATATGTACGGTCAAGCTCTTGTGCCTCGGCGGCTGGATCCAGTCCGGGCTCTTCACTTCGCTTTCGCTTTCGGTCTGGACGGGAAGGTCTGAATGAGGCTGACGGACTGTGCGGGTGCTTAGGCTCGAGTCAGCGTTCATGTTGTGAATTGAAGGATTGTAGAATGTACCTCTTTGTCAGGAGTGATGCTTGTTGGTGATGGGAGTTGAAGGAATTGCTCTTGGATTTCTGGTTGCTCATGGAGACGTGTAGTATTTTGTAGACGTGCGCTCTTACGAACGAGTGTGAGTGCCTCCTCTCTTCCAATATCGCGTGGGTGTGCTGCTACGGGCTATCAACTGAAGAAAACTTTGGGCATGAAAGCCGTATTACCTTGGTTATTCAACTTGCCCCGCGCTGAAGCTTGCCGCCCAGATCTTTTGACGTTTAATCTCGCTCGTGATGGTGACATGGTGATTGGAAATGATAGGGGTAAAGGGACACGTCTTTATTGCCACTGGGATGCCAAAGAATGGTGTTATGAAACATCCAACAGAAGATGTGGTCGGGGAGCAAGGACGCCTTGACGTGGCACAGATTTAGGGCTGCAACATTAACTTTGATTGGTTCAACGAACTTCCCCCTGCAAGGTGAGTCACCGGGTTGTCCGCCGCCGCTTAAAACGCGGCCTATTTTTAGATTGGTAAGCACAGATGGGGTGCAATCGAAATAAGCTCACCTGCCCACAGGCCGCCGTGCAGCTTACACGCCTAACGAGGATCATGCGATGGAGGTGTATCGTAGGATGGCTTCCACTTTACCCATACGAACCGGTCGTCAGGCGAATGGCACCCATAGCAATTATCTTATTTCGACTTCAGCGGCACGAGTATCGTCGAGGTATGTACCATTGAGCTTACTTTATATTAAATAATTGATATTCTGCACAAAAAGCCGTTTCGGACCAAGCAGGTGTGTACACCTCTCCTCGAATGGACAATTTCATTTGACTGTGGTAGAAGCCCCACTTCCACCACCGCGACCACCTCCGCTGCCTTTAGCATCCTTGCTTCTTTGCTGTTGACGCTGCTTCTTTGCCTTCCTAATCGCCTTCCTTTTCTCATTGGCCTCCTCGCTGTCTGGCCGTGGGAGAACCATTGAGCCGCCGTCCGGACGCCAATGAAGGACGTACCATTGTCGCTGCGCTCTCAACGTGGGAGTCGATAATTGAACTGTAACGTGCGGATCCAGGTTTGGATCATGGGCGCTCGTAGTGGGGTGTAGACCGTTGCTGTTTGACATGAGTCAGAAATAAATGCTGCTTTTGTTAGGGATTCGATGACTGACAGGACGAGAGCTTGGTCGAATCGGATATCTTGATTTGTGTGGACGGGATTGTTGTTCATCCATTGTTGAAACGCTTGGTGGTAATCCCTTCTGAAGTTCTGATCACACTCAGGGTGGTAGATAATTGACACAGGCATGATCTAATTAAGACTATGGATGTAGTAGACTTGGTCGTAGGGAGTAAGATGAGAAGCGAAGTGGGGATTCCACAGCGACAAGTTTTGAATTTATATACCAGCTTCCGTGGAGGCTTTACCCATGTCAAGAGTTCGGCTTTGTCATTTGGCTGGCAAAAATAGGTCTCCTTCAAGTTCTTGCGCGATGGTTGGAAGAATCGATACAAAGGAGCAGTCTTTGACTAGCGTGTATGAAAGCGCATATTGCAACGGTTTCACCACAATCATCGCGCAGTGACTGGATGACCGATGGTGAAGAAGCGGGAAGCTAATTTTGTGAGTACGAAGAGCGAGTTTGGGGATTGAATGATTGTAACATGACTATGACAGGCCGTTGCGAAGAAAGGTTGATTGGCCTTGAGCGAATCCGCAGTGGTAGTACAATTAATGGATCCCAGGTAGAAGGAAAGTAGCTGCAGCTTATTGATGGTGGCCTGACTTAGATGGTGGCATTCTTTGGTTGTCATTGGTCGAGGAAGTACATTGGCTCGATTGGCTAGGCTTTCGGAGCCGCAAGAAGTACAGGGGCTTCTTTGGGCAAGCAATATTGATCTAAGCCATCATGATCGCACATCTTCCGATCTGATCCTTTGCAGAGGACTACGCTTCCTCTGACGCATTATTGTTATAGTAGACCGCTTTCTGTAGGCGCACTTTCTCCAGCCGTGTGGAAACCGGCCTAGACAGATTTGATTGGCGCGTGGCGCTGCCCTACCCCCCCGGATGCCGTTATTCGTCGAGGCGGCTACAATCTAAAGAACGAACAAAACCCCACTCTTCCTCAACTTGGCTTCACTATAGTATAACCCCTCCAACTTGCTATGGAGGAATTGGAGAAATTTCGTCAAAGTAATCTTCTCTACACTCAAGAGAGTGTATTGAGATATCGAAAGGGCGGATATCACCCCGTCTGCCTTGGGGACACCTTTCAGAACGATCGGTATAAGATCCAGCACAAGCTAGGCTGGGGTGGCTTTTCGACGGTTTGGCTGGCAGAGGATACTTTGGCAGAGGATACGAAGTATCTTGATTTGCGATTCAAGCTAAGGTTCCTACTAACGGTTGCAGGCGACCGCGATGGGTCTCTATCAAGATCATGACTGCTGATGCGACAGCACATTCTCATGAGCTCCTCGTTCTAAAATCACTCGCCAAGCGTCAAAGCAGCACTAGTTCCACGAATATCGTTCAACTTCTCGATGATTTCCCTCATCAGGGGCCTAATGGAACCCATCAATGTCTGGTCTTCGAACTGCTTGGGCCCACGCTGGATATGGTTACCAGCGACTATAGTGACTACAATGATCCTGAACAACGCCTCGAGCCGGATACAGTCTTAAAAGTATCCGAGCAGCTGCTGAATGCTATCGCATTTGTGCACAAAGCTGGCTATGGGCATGGAGGTATGACGAGCTGCGGGATCCTTGTAGACGCTGCGATCTTAAGCCCACTTTTTATGCAGCTAACCATCAGCAGATATTAGCAGTAGGAACGTTGCCTTTTCATGCAAGCATCTGTCGCAGACGACCAGGGATGACCTTTTCGACATCCTTGGAGACCCGGAAGCAGAGGAATTGGCTTGGCTTGATGGCAAGCCATTGGAAGATGGTCTACCTAAACAGCTAGTAAAGACATCAGGCTGGGATAATTGGACCGATGAAGATGTGGAGGATCTTCGTATCATCGACTTCGGAGAGGCTTTCGTACAAGGGGCAGAGCCAGCAGAGCTTGCCCAGCCTGACGTCTTGCGAGCACCGGAAACCATCTTCACAGGCAACTTTGACTTCAGACTCGACCTATGGCGTGCTGGTATTGTGGTAAGGAGATGCTCCTTCGTCTCTAAGAACAATGAATTCATTTTTAACCTGGACAGATTTATTCGTGCGTGGTGGGAGGACTTCCATTCCACTACTGGGGCAATATGGATGCTCTGGTTGCACAGATGATCAGCTTTGTGGGTAAATTACCAGCCGAGTGGCAAACGAAGTGGCACGAGATCCAGGTGGCATCTAGCTTTGTGCCTATAAAAAGTATGTTGCTCAGGAGAGATGGTTCGCAGACCCCGTGTGAGCGACATAGGTGGGCCGAAGTAACGGCCGCCTTTTGAGGAATACCGATTTTGATCCAGCTGACATTCGAGTAGATGAGAGTCATCTATCGAAATTGGAACTAAGTTTTAATGAAAAGGTCCCTGAAGAGGATTTAAAGCTTTTACTCCCTATCGTCCAGGGATTGATGAGATTCAAGCCATCGGAGCGAATCCCAGCACTACAAGCGCTTGGTTCGGTCGAAGTTCTGCGACAGAAACTGCGGACAAGGCTACCTTGAGTCATTGCTGATACTCAAGCGCCGAGGACTGCAGCAGCACAAACTATTTGTTGCAGAGGACGTGGTACGCTATGGTTGAGTGGATTGAACTTGGCATTGATGTTGGAAGGACCATACCATGGAACTTCCTAGGAGCGGTCTGGCTCTGACACGCTATCAACAGGCGAAGCGGCTATACTACGGCTAGCGGTCCAGCTACTCGAGTCTTGGAAAGATAAGCATCAGCTTCGAAGACTGATTCTCACAGCGAACGAAGCATGGACAGCCGAACGAACAGCGACATATCGTCCAACTTCTTCAGCCTCCCGCGAACTCCGCGATCAGATATATGGGCTGGTCTTATTACACCAAGAACTTATTGATCCATGGGTTAATTACGATCGACGACAGAAACTCAACCCTGACCTCCTCCACGTGAACAAGACTATCCACCGCGAAGCCAGCTCGCTATTCTATACCCAGAATCGCTTCGATTTTGGTAGGGGCACCCCTGAGGACGTAGCCTCGTTCCTCGGGCAAATCGGCCAAAATAACGCAGACTATATCCGACATATCTGTGTCGGCTTTCCGAAATTTCTTTATCTAGACCCCGGTGATGTCACCCTCGAGGACGATAGCCTTGGCATCCTCGCGAATATACAGAGCGGCTGCGCCAATTTAAGCACGCTTATAACGTCCCTATATAGCACAAATGCCATGGAGCTTACGTTCAACCCACTGGACAATCCTAAGGTTATTACTAAGGCGTTGAAGCTGGTTAACACTCACTTCAGAGGCCTTTCGTCCCTACAAGAGATCATCGTTGAGGTGTATAAAGACGGCCCAAGTGATCATATACGAAGGGAAATGGAGAGTCACGGATGGACAATCAGTATTGCAGAATATGTGGAGGAGGAGGACCTAGGCAGGAGCTTGAGTGACTTTGAAGATAATGATCATGGCTATAACAGTCGTGGTGATGATGATGATGATGATTATGATATTGATGATGATAGTGACTTTTGGAGAAGAGCGGGTGACTGAATCCATCCACATTTACCAACACAAGCGACATATGTGAGAGCAAGCTTTGCCTGCGGCTGCTCAAACGTGGAGAGGAATACACGTGTGCACTATTAGGAGGTCATTGTAATTGCTCTTCTATGACGCCAAAGCTGAGACCCAAAAGCCAACTCTGTACTGTACAGGACAGGTCGTGGCCTGCACGAGCCTGCGTCAAAAGGATCTAGGCTGTAGAATGAGCAAGAGCACCTGACTTGAGAGATGCATTTTGCTCTGATGGGCTCGAGTGTCGTCGCATTGTACGTCCCCAAGCGAAGGATCATTGAATGATGCAGTCAAGTCGTGCTGATAGAGGTTGGAGAGTAGAGATTTTGTGCGAGGCTTGCGAGCATAAGCGGCGGAGCTTGGGGCTATGAGCAGGAGCAGGAGGGCTGCCTGTGAAGTGGAGGCAAAAGCAAGGGGGTCTCCTGTCACTACAATCTCCTCCTCACAAATAGACAGCTTGTCCATTCTGCTTCGACACCAGACGCGTTCGGCCATTGTTCAGAATTGCGTGCGATTGCTTACCCGGTTTACACACAGTTCAATCGCGACGAAAGACTTCCAATACGATCATTAAGCATGTCCCTTTTCTAAAGAGAGGCCTCATTTCAAGGTCCTTTCACTCCTCTCCGGTATGTTACAGAAATCACGACTTCGGCAGCCCTTGCGACTGCTCTGAGTGCACGCAAGACCAGAGGAAGCCCATATGTGAAATTTGCGGAGTCTGTCCGACCATGCATCAATCTTGTGGATATTCATACGATCGGAAAGGGCTAGGAGGCTACGACTTTACTTCATTTTGTGAGCAATGCTGGCAGAAACGTGAACCAGCGCGCAGAGAGAGGGAGAAGGAGGAGAAGCAGATTTTGGCCTCGTCCAGGGCGAGAGTGACTAGCATGTTGGACAATATGCAGCAAATTCGTTAGACCCGGATGGAGATCTTATCTTAATCTTTAAACCTTCCTCTCTTGGGTATAAGAATGTGGTACACAATGTTCGAAGTGAAGGTATGGTCAAATCTAATCGGCTCGAAGTCAGACATTACTTCAGCTAACTCTATGGAGCAGATCCTCAACCCAGTTCCACGGATGATTTCACGACCACCCGATCACGAGATATATCCGAAGAATCAAAGGCAGAAGACGGCTCTAATTTCCGTGGCATCCTTCCAGAAGCTATTAATGAGCCCGCTGCTGACTCTGTTGTCGAGGGAGCCGCTGCCAGTAGGGACTGAAATATCTTTGGCAAATCCTGACGATTCTATTCTGGGAGGGAGAACTTGGAAAGGGACGTTCTGTCGGCACCCGCGAAGATCACGTGCGCGTTTTGTGCACCATCTCAGCATGGTTCTGCAGATGCGTTGTGCCGTTCAATATCACGTCGCACCGGGGATGGGGGCACGCGATTGGCTGACCGTCGGGATGGTGGCGGAGATGCTTGCGATGGAAGTGCTTCTTGAGGTCGCCGCGAGCCGCAAAAGCCTTTAGGCGATCCGCGACCGATAGATCTTCATTCCCGAGGCAAAAGATGCATTGCGTGGCTTTACATTCGACCGGGAGCGTTTCCGACAGACTCGGCGGTGGAGAGACTGACGTCTGCTCCTCATTGACCTTGATGTCTGCTCTGCGGCGACGGAAGCCTTGGCTTTCCTGCTTCTTACAGAGTGCGATCAACGCATTGATGGCGGTTACTCGCCGTTGATACTCCTCTTCGGTTGATAATGTGGCGAAAGTGAAGAGCGCGTCGATGGCGTGGACCCTTTCCGCAAAAATATATTCGGCTGCCTGAAGAGCTTCCTGTTTTCTAACCGGTAATCCCTTCAGTTATCGTTGGATGTCGATCACCGGCTGCTCCTTCTTATACCTCTCTTTGACCTCGGTTAAAAGAGCCTTCTTATGTCGCCGTCTTAAATTATAATGAGCTTAATAGGCTTGTCGATAATAATCGTATAAGAGGGTCCCTTTCGTGCTGGCAATAGAACGCTTCTAATCTTAGAAGATTTATAGTAGCGACTTTAGCCTCCGCCGTAGAAGTCTCACCTCTAGGTAGCGATCGACCTTAGCCTGTTACGCAAGGTTGAGTTTCCTCGGCCGTCAAGGATCGATAGTACGACTTATCCTACTGGCGGCACGCATTAGGGTAGTCTATAGTTTCAAGCCGCGGTAGGCAGCCTGAGTATCAGGCATATATCTCGAGGCGTAGTTCTTCTAGAAAACGGAGGAATTATAATATTACAGGATAATATTCCGCTGCGCGTCTATAATCTCACCTATATACCGGTAAGTATAAAATTCGACCCGATAATCATTATCTACTTACTACTATTATTAAGAGCTTGCCTATTACCACGTCGGAAGGTATATAGACCGGTAGGAAGTTCTATACCGGTGATGCTTCCGAGATTGGTCATTTAGGGTCGGAGAGTAGTGTCAGCCAGAGCTTGCTCCTCAGAAATCCGTATGCTTTCCACGGTATTTTTGCACCGCCGGAACAGAGGTCTTTCCGCTATCTCCTCCTTTAGAGGTACCCGTAACTGTTTTTACCCTGGACTAATTCGAAGACGGAACAACTACTCCGGGGAAGTTAAGGAGGGGGCAGCAAAAGCTTGGTCCGCGAAGAGTAAAGCGAGCATAGTAACGTAAGGATAGAGTAGTAGGCACGGCTCGTTGGGGACATCGGGAATCCCGAATTCGTTTCTGCCACCCTCGTTAGCGACAGCGACAGACTGAAGCTATAGCAAGTATAGCGTAGAAGGACGCACGCATCTTTCTCCCCAAGGTAGCCTTTAGTATAATGGAACATAATCTCGATCAGCACTCGGGTTTACTCTCCACCCTCAGGGTCCGGCAGTAAGGTTACCTTGATGTGCTAGTAACGGACCGCTAGTAGAGCCGAAGGCCGGTTGCCCGTGATCCCGGCAAGTTATATAATCAAGGCCAGTTACACGCGGTAGCGTTCGTAAGGAAAATTCGTCTCGGTAGAGATATATAGCGTCTTCAGGAGCTCGAACTTATCTTCGGTATATAATATAGGCTTTTTCTTTTTATCCTTCCGTAGGTTATGTGCGATTACAAGCCGTTGTCTCACCTATATAATTATCAGCGAAGGCTTATTCTATAAAGCGACGGGTATACCCCGTGCATTTAGCTCTTAATAAGTGGATCGATCTAGTAACAGCCCGTCTCCTGCTTCCGCACGAGGCATAAAGCGTTCTAGTATATTTATAAAGAACTGGCCGTACTAAGGCTGTCCTTACGCTCCCTTAGAAGCCAGTTAAAGAAGGCATACAGAATATTAATCGAGATACCTTCGAGGGTTACTATAGGGTTCTTCTTAGTGAATTGGTAGTATCTAGTAGCGGCGCTACCGATTAGACTCTGGTCGGTCTATTAGGTGAATAGGGGAAGGGTCCTTACTAGTACTAAAAGTTCTTAACTAGGTTTAATATATTTTCGCTACCCCTCCCGTAGACTTATTAGGTGAGTTCTAAAACATTTAAATTATCTTCTATTTGCTGGTAGTATTCCGGGGAATACTCCATGGTGTGTACTATAGCTTCGCCATATTTTCGAGGAGCCATAGCGTCGATGGATCAGGGTGGTTTTTTTCTTTTCGAAGTCAGGGTATAGGAGGAACGAAGGTGGGAGTATAAGGGGATAAGAAAGGAAGGGAGGAAAGGTAGTATAATAGGAAGGATAGACAAAGAGGGTAACTAAGCCTAGGAGCCAGCCCTAAAGTCGTCGTAAAGGGATAATCCTGTATCCGTTATTTAATAAGGGGGGAAGGGCCTTATAAGATGATTTCGTGATAAGAGCGCCGAGCTAAGCGATATATATTACGGTAGTCGCGTTAATACAGGAACGATTAGTAGCGCAGTAGAGGGGTATAATATACACGGTTAGGATGGTTATAAGGCGCAGGGAAGGTGGGGGCGCAAGGCTCTAGGCCGGTAAGGGCCCAGGGTAATCATCCGGCAAAAAGAGCGTCAAAAGCAGCGTCCGAACCTGCCGAAACAGGCAGCCCTTTCACCGTCCCCCCGCTAAATTTTATAATCTTTATTATTATCTTTAAAGGGTATAGCTTATATAGATTTATAATCTTAGGTAGTTTTATTCTTATTTAGTACTATCTAAATATTATTATTTTCTAGTCTACTAATATTAATAGTATTAGGGTCTAGTATAATATTAAGGTCTAGTATAGCATTAGGGTCTAGTATAGCGTTAGGGTCTAGTATAGCGTTAGGGTCTAGTATAGCGTTAGGGTTTAGTATAGCGTTAGGGTCTAGTATAGCGTTAGGGTTTAATATAGCGTTAGGGTTTAGTATAGCGTTAGGGTTTAGTATAGCGTTAGTATTTAGTACTTTATATAAGGGTACTACGTAATAACGTGGCTATTAAGTACTATAAATAGTATATATATATATATATAAAACTCTCTATTCTTATTAATTATAAGACTAATTACTACCCTTCCCTTTAAGGGGAATTCCCTCCTTTATATATTATAGGTAAAGGGGTAGCGTAATACTATTATATATTATAAACGCTATATTAATAATAGTATTATATTCCTAACTAATCCTTATAATTATCTCCCTATCTAGGCTCTTAGGCTTTAAGAGTATAAAAGGTTATAATTTATAAAAGATACTCCCTTAATAATAGAATATACCTTTAATAAGAGTATAATAATATAATTAATTATAAGGCCCTCTAAGCTAAGCCTTAAGGAATTTATAATTTTATTAAATTATAATAATTATAAATACTACTCTTATATATAATCTTTATATTATAATATATTCTTATTATACTTCTTATTATCCTTTATTAATTTATTATAAAAGTAGTTAAAAGTCTTAGTATTTTAAAGTAAATAGGAAGTTATTATTATTAAGGGTTTATTAAGTACTTAAGGTATACCTTCTTTATATAACTTTAATATTATTATTTTAATTATAATATCTTTATTTTTTATTAATTATATTAAGTCCTTTTTAAGTCTTATTTATATTATTACCCCCTTTATACCTTATTATACCTACTTATACTTTTAATAGTTATTTTATAAGTAATCCTTTATAATAAACTTACCCTTATTATTAATTAAGAGAAGACTACTACTACCCCCTCTACTTATAATAGTATATAACCTCCCCTATTAAGCTACTCCTAGTCTATTTTTATATTATCTTATATAATATACCTTTATTATATTATATTTTAATTTAAAGAGTTATAAATTTAATATTCTTAATTAAAGCCTTATTAAATTTTTTAATAAGATAACTTACGCGCGCGCCTCCCTTAGTTTAATAAAATATAAATATTATAAAGATCTTAATATTAAATATTAATAAGAGATCTTTACTTATACTTATTATACTTATACGCGTCTTCTTTAATCTTTAAATATTATAACTACTTTAAATATTAGCTTTAACCTCCCTTAACTTACTAGATTCTAATAAACCTTTAATAGGCTTATTTAATAATATTATTACTACCTTTATTATACCTTTTTTACCCCTATTATTATTATAACTCCTATTAGGGTTAACCTAGCTATTACTATTTATATTATAAATACCTTAAAGGGTATTCTTAAAATCCTTTATCAATATATATATATTACTCTATCTCCCCTTTTAAAATACTTTTAAAGCCTTATTAATATTTTATAAGAGCGCCTTCCTCCTATTATAAAGGATAAAGAAGAGGATAATAAGGAGGATACTCCTATTATTAATAATAGTAATAATAATAGGCCTAGTACTACTATTAATATAATATAATAGCCCTCTCTTATAATACCCTTAATAGTCTAATTATATTAAGTATCTTTTTTTATTTTATTTTTAATAATAATAGAAATTATTTCCCTTCTTATATAATATAAACTTTATACTTTAAAGTAATCTTATTTAAATCTTTTTAATATATTTAATATATTAACTAAGTCTTATTTATATAACTATTAATTATAATTATAAGATTAACCCTTCTACTTTATTAAATATTAAGGTTTATTATAAGAGATTTTATAATTAAGAATAATTTTAACTTCTTATTTATCTTTATTATTTATAAGCTCTATTTATATAACTTTTATATTACTTTTATTATTACCCTAATATAACTTTATAAGTAAGATATAAAAGGTATTATATATATAAAAGGTATTAGGTAGTTATAACTTATATACCTAATTACTAATATAATTAAAGACTTTAAAAGGCCTTAAATAATATTATAATAGTTTTTTAATTATTTATATTAATCTAATATAATTACTTATATTATATTATTTTTACTTTTACTATTTGTTTATATACTCTATTTATATAACTTATATTTAATATAAGTACTACTTTAAACCTTCCTTTTACTTTTAAAGTAATTTAACCCTTTTTTATATTAATAGGACTTCTCTTAATAATAACTTTAAAAGCTTTATATCTAGTTTAAGTAAATAATTATAAAGCGCCTTATATAAAGGTAACCTAGTACTAGTATATTTTATATAATTATATATAAACTCTATTAAATAAAATAACTCTATTTAATTATCTTATCTCTAAGTAGAATAGTAGTATAAATATTATTTAAATATATTATTCTATCTCTCTATTTAACTATCTATTTAGGGATAAAAAGTAGTATTAAACTTTCTTTTTATATTAATATAATAATATATAGCTACCTAGAAGCTACTTATAAATATTATCCCTTAATTATTAATAATACCTTTTAACTAATTAAACTTTAAGAAGATTTTATAATATAATAGGTTAGTAATATTAATAATATTAACTATCTTTATAATAAGTAAATACCTAACTACCTTAATATAATAATTTATAATTATTAAGATTATATTATAAATACTATCCTTTTATTTACTTAAAGGGATATTTATAATAAAATTTCTTATAATTTCTTAAAAAGGTCTTATAAGTATTAATAATAATAATAATATATTATAAATAATATATCTACGTAGCTTTATTAATTAATAGGTTAAGTATTCTTATATATAAATATAAATATCTTATCTTATTAATTTCTAATAGAACTTCTATTTAATAAGCTCTTATATATACTTTTATAAGTAGTAGCTAATATAAGGGTTATTATAATAAAGCTTTAAAATTTCTTATTTAATTACTTTATTATTAAGTATAAAAATTATACTACCCTTATAGAGGACCCCTATTTTATTTATTAATAAAGATATATTAATAGCCTTTTTATAATTTTAAGACTTTAATAATTATTTCTTATTATAAATATCCTTATCTCCTTCTTAAAGATATTAGAGTATCTCTAATATTAAGTTATTATACTTATTTTATACGCGCTTTATTATTAATATAGTTATAATATACCTTTTAAATACTATTTAATTAATATTAAATTATTTTATAATAAGATTTAAGCTAATATTTATATTACTTTATATCCTTAAAAGCGCGTTACTCTCCTTTATTTTTAGGATATAAGGCTTTTTAAGCCCTATTTCTAACCTTTTATACTATTTATAATTATAAGTCTTACTATCTTATAAACCTTTATAAATATTATATATATAATACTTATTAAAAGGAATATACTTAATGTTTTTTAATTTATTTTATAATATTAATAGATAAGTATCTTCTTTATCTATTATTATCATATAATTTAGTTACTTTAATAGGATATTAACTAGGTTCTTAATATTTATATAATAGTATATTTTAAAGTTATATATTATAAGCTTTATTACCTAATATATTTATCTCCTTATTAATAATAATATTATCTAGAAATACTTTAAGTTATTATAATTAATAATTATTATAATTAGGTATAAGCTACCTTCTAAGAAGTACCTTTATACTTAAAATACTTTAACTATTATAAGTAGTTCCTAGTTATAAGTCTTATATCTAGTTTCTACTAAATATAACTTATAAGAGTAGAAGGTAATAGGATATTATTCTACTTCTACCCCTTTAATATTAATAAGGAACTTTTATAATAAAATAATTATAATAGTTAGAATTAAAGTATTAGTCTTTAATTAGATTTCTCTTATAAAGTTAAAATATATAAGTAATAGTACCTCTTAAAAGCTTAAAAGAGTTATTTTAACTACTTAAATACTACTCTTATAATATTACTTAATATTAACTTTCTATTTTTAATATATAAATAATTATTTTTTAGATAATCTATTAATAGAGGAATAATAGAGGAATAATACTTAATAAAATAATAATAGAAATTAATAAATCTTAAAAAAATTTAAATATCTTTAATACTTTTAAGTTCTAGCTATTCTATTATAATATCTACTCTACGCGAATTTATATATATACTATTATAATTAATAATAAAGTTAAAGATTTTGATTTTAATTTTTATTATAAATTTATATTTCTTTAAATTAATATAAAGTTTAAATTTAAAAAGATATTATAATATTACTTTTATAACTTTAATATAAGACTTTTTATCCTAGGAGTAGATAAGAATATTATTTAAATAAATAATATATATAATATTAAATAGTCCTATTAAGGCTTTATTAATATATACTTAAAATAAGGTAGGTATATTAATAAGTTTAAAAGGTATAATTATATATTTAAAATAATTATATCTTATATCTTATATAATCTTTTATTTATTACCCTTTTCTATTTATAAGTAATAATATATATTTTTAAGATCTAACTTAATTAAGTACTTAATATTAATTAATCTTATTAATATTTTATTAATTAATAAAAGTATATAATAATTTTTAATTATAATCTTATTAAGTACTTTATAATTAATATATAAATATAATATTCTATCCTTTTTAATATAAAAAGAATTAATATATTTATTAGACTTATAAAATAATAAATCTACCCCTTTTTTAAAGCTTATTTAAAGTACTCTTTTAATATATATAACTCTTTTTTTAATAAATTATAAAGTAATTTAAAGGGAGGTTCTTTATTCTCTTTTATATTAATTATATAATTATAATATATATAGGCTAGTAGTATCTTAATATTCTTAATTAAAAAGATATCTTAAAATTCTTAAAATTTTAAAAGAAGCTTAACTTTAAGTAGTAGGCTTTTATTACCTACTCTTAAGTATATTATAATAAATATAATATTATTAAGCTACTCCTTTAAGGCTTTAATAATATTAAAGTACTCCTTAATATTACTTTTCTTAATAGGGAATTATTAATTTTATATAAGTTAATCTACTTATAGATTTTATTCCTCTAACTATAAATACTTAAGGTAGAAGTTATAATTAAGGTTTATTATTATATAAAAGGTACCCTTATAATATTATATAATACTATTAAAATTAATAAGTTTAATTTTTCTTATATAAAAACTTAATAATAATATTAAATTTTTAACTTTATTATATAAAGTATTATTAGAGTTAGGGTTTATTTCTTAATCCTACTCCTTTATTAAGTATATATTAATATAATTAATATCTACTTTAAAGTTAATTAATATAATGAAGTCTTTTTATAAGCTTTTAAGCTCTACTTATATTATAATAATAAGTTATTATATCTACTTCTTCCCTTATATTATAATAGTAGATATAATTATAATACTTAGGGATTTTTTAAATTTAAGCCTTTCTCTAGCTTATTATTAGATATTTTATTAGTTATAAGCTTATTAATTATAATATTTATAACTATTAATTTTATACTCTAATAATTCTTAATTATATATCCCTTCTTTTAATAATTATAATATTTAATAGTAGAAAGGTTAGGCTTAAGCCTTTAAAGAAGGAATAATAATACTTTAATAGTACCCTATCCTTTTTACTTTATATACAAGTTATTATCTCTTTACCCTTCAAAATTTCCTCTTCCTCTTTAAAGATATTAACCCCTAGTAGGAGTATTATCCCTTTAATCTTTATATATAAGTAGTATTATATAAGGCTTTAATTAGGTTATTAATATAATAAGAGTATCCCTTATCTTTAGAATATTAAGTTATATTATAAGTCAATTATAAAGATCTTTATATAATTTATTTAAAAAGTTATTATAAAGTATATATTCTATTAATAATTTAAATTATCTTTTTAACCTAGTAAAGTAATTTATAAAGTTTATAATCTTTTAATATTCCTTTTACTTAACTTCTAAGTAATATTTATTAATTATTAGATATTAATTTTAAAGATCTTTTATTTAATCTATTAAGAAGTTATTAAAGTATTTCTAGGACTATTTATCCTTTAATATATCCTTTATATACTTATATTATATAACTTTAAGATATAAGGCTATATACTATAACGCGTATTAGATTTTTATAAAATTATTAAAAAATAGGTTATACTTATTTTAATTATATTAATTATATTATTAAATTATTCTTAATATTTTTATATTAACTTCCTATTATATATATATAAGTCTTATAACCTAAGAATATAAGTTTTATATTAAGAATACTTTAATTCTAATTCTTTTATTAATAATAAGTAATATTAATAATCTACGTAAGTAGTATTATTAATATATATTTCCTACTCTAACTCTTATAAATATTATTATAGATCTTATATTTATAATCTCTTAGAGACTTCTTCTTTAAGTTCTTATATCCTTTATAATAGTACTTCTTAGGTTTTAGGTAGTAGGGACTAGGTTTATACGCTTAGTAGCTACCCTTAAATAGTTAATTATAATTATAATATATCTATTATTAATTTATTAATTAGTTCTTAAGACTTACTTTCTTTATAAGCTTAATCCCTTATATTTAGGTAGGTTATTTATACTAGTTAATTAACCTTTTTACCTTATACTTATAATAACCCTTCTCTACTTATCTTACTAATAGTTAGGCTACTACCCCTAAAAAGGGTAGAGTAATTAAAATATAAGGGTATTATATAATAATATAACTATTAAGTATTATAAATAGTATATATATATATATATATATATAAAACTATCTATTCTTATTAATTATAAGACTAATTACTACCCTTCCCTTTAAGGGGAATTCCCTCCTTTATATACTATAGGTAAAGGGGTAGCGTAGTACTACTACATACTATAAACGCCACGTTAATAGTAGTACTATATTCCTAACTAGTCCTTATACTTAGTAAGAATTAATAGTAGGCGTAATATAAGTATAGAATACAGGGCTAGGCTAGGGGGGTATACTTTATATATATATAAATTATATAAATTAATTATATTTAAAACTTATATTATACTAGTATTAATAGCGTAGCTATTATAACTCTAGTAAGCTTCCTATTTCTTCCTAGTACTAGAGGAAAATCACGGATTTAAGGCCTTAAATCTAGATTTTCTAGATTTAGGACTTTTAAGCTAGAATAAAAAAAACCCTAAAATCTTCCTATTTATTACTAGTATTTTACCTGAAAAAAGCGCTTTTAGTAGATTTAATAGTTTAGATTTTCTATATAAGTTCCTAGTTTACTAATATACTAAACGAGGTTATTTACTTTTTTTAAATTACTAGTATACTAATATAGGATATACTCTACTTTATATATTTTACTTAGTAATAGTAGAATAGCTTCTACCTCCCTAATACTTTATTATTCTTAATACCCTTAATAGCTTTCTTAATTAGTTAATCTATATAAATTAGAAATATCCCTATTAATAGCTAAGTATATTACCAAAGATTATTCTTTAGTAGAAGCCTTTTATAAAGTATATTATAATAGATAGCTTAGTATAAGAGATATAATTATAAATATTTAAGGGGTATAATTATAAGTAGCTAGAAAGTATAATTATAAGTAGTTAGGAGGTATAATTATAAGTATTTAAGGAGTATAATTATAGATAGAAAGGGTGTAATTATAATACCTTCTAAGATAAAAGGATATATTTATTATTAAGAAGGGGTATAATTATTAGTAAAAGGTATATAACTATAATACTTTTACTATACTTATTTCTAAAGGACCCTTAAAATTATAATACTATAGGCTCTTTAATAATTATATACAGATAGTAGTGTTATATATAGTAAAGAGGATTATTACTCCGACTAGTAATAGGGCCGAGCGCTTACACAGCAACATTTCATAGGAACGGACGACAATATTTTGTAGAGATCTACTCGGTATCTAGGAGAAAATTGAACAGCATTGGGAGTGTGGTCATCCGCCTCCTCTTGGTTCGATGCACCTTTCACGGGCAAGGCTTCACCCATAGAGCGACCCAGGATGCCAGAACGTTGAATCGGGCAATACTCGATGAGCTGACTCCACAGAGTCATTCATGCAGGGCGTAGGAGTTTTTCCGTTCTTCAGAGAAGGTAGTGATGCAGGATGAGACGTGGGGGCAGTGGTTGGCTTGAAGAATTAGGATTTTACGTCTTGCAAAACCGTACAAAGAATGGGGACGTGGAAATCGTGTTGCTTTAGAGCCCACAAACTACCACTTCATCCATACTTGTAGTTTGGAGCAAATAATGGAGCTGTTCTGCTGGGCTGAGCCTGACAGGTTCTCTGGGGAGCATGGTAGGTTCGACCATTTCGCTCGAGAAAGGGATCACCTGTATAGCTTTGCTCATAGCAAACGTACTCAGGCTCTATTTGCTCCACGGGCCGGGACATGAAGTAGCGAGCGGGAGCCTCCCGTAGCCTGGGCTCTTCGTAGTCAATGGGTACTCGAATATACTCGACTCGTTGATTATGTTGCGGCTCACGTAGATCATGATTGTCAATATATTCATAGCGAACTTGTGATGGGTATTCGTAGCTGACAACGCTTTGTGGGCGATCATGCCGGAGTAAGGAAGGCGAACGCGAACGCGCCTGATATACTGGATCACCTCTATCTTCTTCTACCGGACTTCTTGGGTGATAGAGAGCTGTGTCTGCAGGTACTTCGTTTGGAGATCTGGATGATGGGCGATATTGCGACATTCGGGTCCCTGAACAGGCAAGGCTACTACCACGAGCTCTCTTGAGAGCACTGCCCATTGATTCTTGTCTTTCTTGGAAAACACTTTGGTGAGAGCCATAGGGTGGATTTGGACTTCCGTCAGCCCTGAGCGATTTGAGAGGAATCTGCATATGCGACGATGGGCGGTAATCCTCAAAATATTTGGTGCCAGATCCCGTCGTATGCGAAGCACCCAACCGACTACTACTATGAACTTCCGAAAGGCCGGGGCGCAGATTCTCAATGGAAGTTTGATCGCTTGGCCACTGGCTGTGGACACCATCTTGTCCAAAATACTGTTGGCGGCGCCGGAGCTGAGGGTCGGCTTCCTGCCACGAAGCATATGAACGGTGGTCTGTTTTGCAATCTAAGGGGAGGGGTTCACCCAAGTATTCAGCATCTGTATTGGGCGCCAGATTACTCAGAAACTGGTCGGCAACATCCGCCACCCTTTGCGGTAAGGCAATTCTTACTTGATACCCGCTGAACTTCGGATTTGCTTCCACGCTTCCACGTGCAAGGGTACGATGGTATTTCGTGCTGTACTCCCTGGATGTGTCGAGATCATCGGAATAGTTCTGATCTTGGGTCATGCTCTGTTCTTCAGCCCTTAGACTTGGTCGTCGTCTAGGTTGAGTTGCAAGGTTAGGTCTAGGAGAGGGAGGGGGGGTTGCATCTTGAACTTGTGCATGAACCGTGCCAGGGTACCTACCGCCGCCGTTAGTCGGTGTTGCACTTGCACTGGCAAATGATTGCTCATCATCTACACGCCTGGATAAAATATCTTGACTCGGTTCGTACTGAACATGCAGAGAAGACCCATGAACATTCTGCAAGGTTGATAGCCTTGCAGGCTTATGAGATTGACCAACGTTGGTCTCTGGTTTGCAGATCTTGCCAAGAAGAGCGGGTCTGTGGGGATCGTACTCATCTTCCCCAGGAGGCTCAAGGGGCTCGGACGATAGACCTCGGGACAGGGGTCGGAGACCGCTGTAATAACGACCATGGGGTTGATCATGCAGGGGCTCTGGTGACTGAGTGGGAGCGTCGGTCATTCCCTTTGTTGGTAGCCTTGATACGCCGATAAGTTTTGGGTCGGCTCCTTTTTTATAGGTCGGTAAAGGCCCAGTGTTTATCTTGCCTCTCATGATGGGTAAAGGCGAAGGAAACAGTCCATGAAATACTGAAGCCATGAGAGCCAATTTCGTATCAGTCATACCAGCGGCACTGACAAGCTTGGAGATGATGGAGGCGTCGGGAAGATCTATCATATCAACTTTCCAATCTAATTCTTGTATCTGCGGATGGCCAAGTATATGCGGGCTTTCAACATGAACCGTCCTAAAGTGATTGACTAGATGGGGCAGAGTGAACAACTTGGCGCCTGTGCCACTGCTCATGCAGGTCTTACAACCTAAGCCATTCACGCTTCTGACCGGTCTCATGGTGGGATTGTGGTCAAGGCCATCAATGAACATTGACAGACTAGGCTCATTGGGGAAATTAGCTTTGAATCTGGTAACGGTGAGTTGTATCACGACGTAAATCCTGACACTGCCTGGTAGATCTTTGACACCGCCTATACTGGTGAAAACATCTTTAGCATGCTTGGCCATGTCTTCCATTTGACGCTGGTAAAGATCAGAGACCTGACCAGGATTGTGGGTGTGGGCAGGCAAGACTCCGCTTGAACAGTTCGCTTGCAAAGACATGGGTTGACCACCTCCATAAGTATTACTGTTGAGACCTGGAAAATAGACCAGCGGACTGGTAGTAGGATGTCCTTGTGCAAATGCCGTATACGGCTGTCGATTTGGGTATGGAGAACTGAAGGACTGCGGTATGTGAGGTTGTTGTGTGGCTGTGTAAGGATCATAACCAGCAGCACTGCTTGCGTAAGCGTTCGGAGCCCCTTGGTAGCCAGCACCCACGCCGTATGCCGACTGTGACAGGTATGTTTGACCTGGTACTATGGGGCGAATCTCTGGCGGATATCCTGTATGTGGGGTCGTGTAGGTATCCGTAGAGTGTCCTAGGCCGTTCTGTCGTTGAAGGGCCATTGATCTTTCCGTCTCACCACTTTGACTGATGACGCCAGATGATAAAGGCCCTTGTATGTCTTTAGCAATCGGGCCTTGAACAGGATTGGCAGGCGTTGGTATTTTGTAGTGAGATGATTTAGCGACGCTAGGATTTGGACTGAATGGAGGATGCTCAGGCCACTCAGCTCGCCAATGGACTACAACGTTTCCTATACTGAGCGTGGTGGTGTGCTTGGCAGCATAATGTTGGATCACGCCCTCAAAGCCATAGAATTTGAAATTGCCGTCACATCCATTGCAAAGGAACAGTTCTCTCTGGAAATGGTCAGTCAGTGGTTTGATCTTCGTATCAAATAACCATTTCATATTCTCAAGAATCAATTTCCTTGTAGGCAGTCCATTATTCGGGCCCGTAACGACATTCTCACCAGATGCACCAGCGGCTTGGTGCCCTCGAGCAATATCAGCATAGAACCGCTGACGAACATTGAGCAGAACATCTGCCGCAAACTTAGGACTATTATCTTTTGTGATGCTTCTGCCACCCGCCCAACTGGACTCAATCACATCGTCGGCCAGAGCACCAAGCCGAATCCTAATTGGATTTTGAACATTTTCCCATTCACGATCGAAGCTTTCCTTGGTGTCTCTCAGATGAGCTTCAAGGTGGCGCCGTTGTCTACCTTCTTCAAGCAACTCTTTCTGCTGCACTCGATCATTTTCTTTGCTCTCGGCGTATGGAAGCTGAGCCAAGAGACGAGGTTTCAGAATCTTCCAAGCCTGATCAGTCATTGGCTGCGTTATCTGCATGGCTGCTTGAAAAGATTCCATATGGTTCAGAAGGCTGGGCAACAATGGCGGGTCTAATGCCGCGCAACGGCGCTCTATCTCTGCTCGTCGAGCTGCTTTGGCTCCATTGATATCTCTTAGACTTCGTTCGGGTCGTGGCTGGCAGTTTGGCGTCTGCCGCCGCACAGGTAGGTCTACTGCAGATTGAGTGATCACACTCCAAGCAGGCTGACCTGGGGCTTTCAGATACATCTATCAGTCACTAGATCCATTAAGGTTTGATAGGGTACAATCAACTCACTCATTCCAGTGATTGGTGCGGATGGGGCGGACTCCTGGAGGGGAGGGGCTCCTGGAATGGCCTGAAAATCCCATGTGGAAGCAACCGTGCTCAGGGAAGTGGACCGATCCGAATGGCTATCGTCCTTGACGAGAACGCTTTTCCTCCCAATGGTCACTGCACCAGCGGGTAATGCCTTGGGATAGGGACGGGAATTCACTTTCTTCAGCCCCCCCTTGGATTCCCATTGCTCCCAGCGGATGATGTCCTCAACACGCTCTTGGCCCTGCTGTGCTAAACCTTTGATCCACTCCTCTATGGAGGCAGGGCCTAGTAGCTTAACGTCTTCGAATTGGTGCATTAATTGCTTAATTGCTGGCTTGTGAAAGTATTTAGTCAATAGTATCGATGGGGGGATTGCTTGGTTGCGGACGAGGTTGTGGCCAATGTAATGGTCATCCTCCGAAACGGAAGCGAAAGGAACGGCCTGCAGCAAGAATGACGGACATTCTGCCAAGACGTAGAAGTCCATCTCCTATTCAGTAGGTTAGTCCACATCGCAAGTAATATGGCAAACTAGCGTAGTGTCTCTCGGTACCTTCATGGAAATATGGTGAAGACAGGAACCGCAGCATCTGACGCCAAAAGGCCAAATAACCCTTACGCCAGATGCCCCGGGACCAGACTCCCAAGGGTTTTCTGAAGGGGCAGCGGAAACGACCTCGCCAACGTGGCCGCACCTCTGACATCTTTTGCCTATCAATAGCCTCCACATATCTAATTCCTGCAGCCCATGGATGGGTCTCGGTAATCCAGGAGCAAACTGTCTCCGAGAAGCCACCCAGATGGCTTCCGCTGTCAATGGCTGCACGATACTGTGCCCAAGGATTGCCAAACTCTGGTTTCCATTGCCCGGAGTTAGATAGGATTTGAATGTGCGATTCACGGATAAGAGATGTCCAAGAAAGACTGGAGGAACGAAACAGAAGATATACTGCCAGAGCGCAGCAGGCAATGCAGCCACATTGCAAGGAACGGCTGTACTCTGGATAGCAACTTGGAAAGGTCCGTTGATTTTGCTCCGCTTTGCTCCAGATGGATCATGCGGTCCTCCGTTGCCCTGACACAAGGAAAGGGTCCCATCCATGAAGCGATAGGAGGAACTCCTGCCAGGCAATGGCTGCATTTCCATATTCTTTCCATTATTTATATGATCTTCTGTAGCCTTTGCCCTTCCCGAGTCTTGGTTACGCTTACGTTTGTGATTTGGTTTAGGCGACGCGCCATTCGTAGTAGGGCCAGCCGCAGCTCTAGACGGTTCGGAGGCATCCTCACCGGCGGAATCCAGTCCCTGAATAGTGTCGAAATACCTAGATGCTTGTGCATGGTCATCTGCATTGTTGCATGAAAGTTGGTTGGCATCCTCCCGAAATCGGCCTCCCTTGGGATCGACCTTGGGCTGTGCTTGCTCTGACAAGCAGTACAGATCTGAAGACACCGTGCTTCGTGGGGACGCTGCCATGATTGAGACAATAGTTCATAGCGCAAGCTTTCTGGGTATAATAAAAGACCTACCATGGGAAGTAGCGCGGCTCCGAGTCTACTTTTGCGGATGGCTCTGGCCCGTAAGAATATTAGGAAAGCATACAAAGGAAGGGCACTGCATACACGAAAAGGATTGCAGTCTTGTTAACAAGAGAGGCCAAAAGTAGAAAACAGCAATGGCCACGAAAACAGCTCAACGGCGGGTCCGGACCATGGGGCACGTTTTACTATATGAAGCAAGCTGCCAGATCTAGTGCAAGCTAAATTGATGCACTGAATGATTTGGCATCGACCGCATAGAAGACTTCTTAGAAGGTGACACAAAGAGCAACGGAGAGGAGATGGTAATTCATCGCAAATGCTGGAGACTTTAACTTCTGGCAGAAGGAAAATGAGGCGAGCAGCGCTAGTTCTAGTGCCTCGGCACGTAGGCTCGTAGGTACTTACTCCCCAGCTTGCCAAGCCGCTACGGTACATCATATTGACACCCGGACATATGCAACTCCTGGGAATATGAATCGATCTAACATGTATACCTATCTGACTTAGCCACATTGAACAAGGTAATACATACAAGGGAATATACCATCATCAGGTCGTTCATCTTACAAGGTCTCTAGGTCGTAACAAACTCCTGCTACCTCATCACGACATGGCAACCTTGAATCTGTCCACGAACGGCACATCGATTTCGAATAGCTATCAGTCAATCGTCGACGCTCGTGCACCTTCTGGAAGTACTACGCAGTCTGCTACATGTGGACAATGGGCTATTTTCTCCGTCTCTACCCCACTGGCCAATGCCTTTCAGCGGGACGCCGGCATCAAAGAGAGTGTGCTCACAGTACAAAGCACTGGCGGTAAACGCGTTGCCATTGGGTCATGTGTAAGCGAATACTAACTTGAGTTCAGAGGGCGAGCTGGTGGACCTTATAGACGCATTCTCTGACGGCAGGGTCCAATTTGCATTTGCCAAGGTTAAAGACCCAAACACAACATTGCCCAAATTGGTGCTCATCAGCTGGTGCGGAGAGGGAGTTCCTGAGCGCACGAAAGGATATTTTACAAATTACCTTGCCGCTGTCTCAAAGGCACTTCATGTGAGTGAATCGTTGACAGTACAATGGGGGGGCTACAATGGAGGCTGACACACTGAAGGGCTACCACGTTCAAGTCACCGCCCGCTCAGATCGGGATCTCACACCTGAGTCCATAATCAAAAAGGTGGCTGATGCGTCTGGCTCGAACTATTCTGGCGACAGCCCTGCCATCACAGTTTCTGGTCCTCCGGCTCCAAATTCGTCCAAGCCGGCCTTCACACCTACGAAAAGCAGTGCAAGCGGGGCAGGCTTCAATCCCCTTGCTGGGTCACGTATACGTCCAAGTGCCCCTAAAGACAGCATCGTTGATGAGGATGGCTGGGGCCAAGACGCTCCACCAGTCACTCGAACACAACTCGAAAAAGTCCAACCTTCTTATCAACCCACTAAGGTCAACATGCGCGAGCTTAGCTCGCAGAAACCAGAATTTCCACGCTTCGATGGCAGCCGCAATGATAATAACAGTGCAATTGGGAATAGCGATGTTGTGAAGGGCGGCTATCAACCTGTTGGAAAGGTCGATATTGCGGCTCTGAGGAGACAGGCTCAGGAAAAGCATAACGACCGACCAACTACCGTGAAAGGATCATATGAACCGGTCGGCAAGGTTGACATTGCCGCCATACGGGCTCGAGCTCAGCAACCATCCGAGGGTACGGCTTCGCCTCGAAGCAGCATGTCCCCTGCGGTCACTGGAAGTCCTAGCCACGGTAACGATCAAGATGGAGCACGGAACTCACTTCCGGACCGATCAGCACCATCCTTAATGTCTGAGCGGTCAACATTTTTGCCCGAATCGAAAGTTACTAATCGCCATGGTTCCAGCACCACTTCCTTTACAGGGACCAAGGCTCCCACACCCAGTGGATTCGGCTTCGAATCTAAACAAAACCCAGCTGCTCCACCTTCTGGTGTCGGCAGAACCTTTGCCGACCGAGGTGGCAGAACTCCAGCACAATTATGGGCCGAGAAGAAAGCGCTAGAGCAAGGACTTCGTGGGGCGGCTGACGACCCTCCTCTCAACACTGGGAACTCCGCAGCTCCTATTCCGAGTCAAAGTCCTGGAGAGTGGAAGAGTGGTTACGGAGGCAAAAGTTGGGCTCCTGTCCGAACCACTCGAGCAGAGCAATCAGCCAGTAGCTTGGAGCAACAGCGGACAACCCAGGTAGAGGAGGAGGAAGCAGCCAATGAGGGTGTCGGGTCTTCGCCTACAGGCGGTGTTGAAGCTATGAGAGACCGCTTCAGAGATGCGGCTCCAATGGGAGCTGCGAGTAAAGGGTCTGGCGCCTCGGCACCCAGTCCACCACCGCTGCATACATCCAGTAAGCCTAATGCGGGCCGTGGTATCCCCATTCCCGGCCTTCCTACACGACCTTCACAGCCGCAAGATGAAGAGCTTCCGTTACCTGGCCTACCCACACCGCCTGCACAACCATCACGAAGCCCTTCGCCTCCCACGCCTCCAGCCACCGATCCAGGTTCTCCCATACGAGTCGCCATACCTGTTGGTCGAGGCCATAACGAACAGGAGGTCGAAGACGCTCATGAGGAGCAGTTTTCACCTCCACCATCCATGCCTGCACGTTCACTAGCTCAGGCGGTACCTCATGAGGAAGACCTTATAGAAGAACCTACCGGGTACGACCCCGCCCGCGGCGCAGGTGAAGCTACCGTTGCCATAGCCTTCAGCCAACACGCCGCTGAACCTGCACATCTAGTGGCAAATGAGACTGGTAGACGTGCGCTGGTCCAGTACGACTATAAGAAGGCCGAGGACAATGAACTGGAAATGAGAGAGGGCGAGTATGTCACCAATATTGAAATGGTGGATGATAACTGGTGGATGGGCCAGAATCCTCGCGGAGAGTCGGGACTCTTTCCAAGCGTTTATGTGGAATTAGTAGAGGGCGATGCTGATGACGGTGGACAGTCATCACACCAAGCAAGCGCCAACCTCCAGCCTGAGCCGGGGACTGAAAAACCTTACAGTGGCAGTGGCCCAACAAGCCAGGGAGCCACCGCTATAGCACTGTATGACTACGAAGCAGCGGAGGGAAATGAATTGAGCTTTCCTGAAGATGCAAGAATCACGAGCGTAGTAAGTCTTTCCATGTGCAAAGCCGTTATGTTTACTAACGTCCAATGAAAGGAGTTTCCAGACGAGGATTGGTGGTCGGGCGAGTACGGGGGTCGGCATGGCCTCTTCCCTGCCAACCACGTACAACTAGAAGAGTAATACCCTTCGCGTAGAACATAAAAGCAAGAAGGTCATCATTTCATGTCGACGAACGGAATGCTCGTCTGGGCTTCGGAGAATATCCCCCGTAAGCGATGTGAAGTAGAAAGTCAAGTGGAACCGCGATGATAAGGGCAAGGTCTGATCAATCCCAGAAGCCGTCTGTCTTCTCCTATGGCTAGCCAATCCATCCCTTGTGGGTCAACCTAAGAAGAACTCTCCCCTCCATTCATTAAGTGACATAATATACTCGAGTATGAAAGGATATGATGGGTTATCTTGACTTCTTAATCAGGACACGATCCTGGCTAGGAGATGAAATACTCAACAGCTCGAATGGCTCAGATAATTCAATGGTTGATCAATGAATCGCAGACGCTGTGCCAACGCAGTTGCAGAAGTAAAAGGTGCTCTGCTGCATTGAATCCACGATCATCCAACGGTCATGTCGAGGCATTATATCTAGCACTTTCCGTCACAGGTTAATTCACGTCATTCGAGGCCTGCCTGTCTTATCCCTAGATGACATGGTAGAAGCAAAAAAAATCAATCGCCTAAGCCGGTTTTTCTCTGCTTGAAGCTCACGCCTCTAGTAATAGGGAGCCTTTAGGTGGTGAAGCATGGCAATGTCGCCATGGATTATGTCGATAGCATATCGCAGCTCCAACGCCTACCAATCCCCAAGCTCGACCTCGAACGACCGACGATGTTCCTTGAGGTGGTGGAAGAGACGAGGAAGTTGACGGCGAGGTGAACACCGATCAGCTTCCTATTCGTTGCGATAACTAAGAGTTATGGTAGACTTCTGTCATACAGGAGCTGCACAGTTTTCTTGCGTACTGATTACACAGTGATGAGTGACCTTCCTCAAAGTACTCCAGCGTACTGTTGATAAACATCGCCATTTCGATGCTTGTTTCTGTCAAAACTTGTAGCGTACCTAAGCCAGAAAAAGATGGCGAAGAGGAAGTCAATCTGTGTCGATTCCTGGTCCTTGAGCATGCGCTGTGCGATCAATAGCCTCAAAGCCGATTCGGTCCCATGCAAGGTCTTCTGACCTCCACCATCCCGAGGCTGTCGAATGATCTAGGGTTTTGAAAACCCAACAAAATCTGTTGTATAACAGATTGAGGTCAATGAGCAAAGGCCATATGCCATGGGCCCTCTGAGCTCAGGCGGAAGGATGCTGCCGGTCCGAGGCACAATATGGTCAGCGGAGATGGTACAGCTGCAAATAAGTACTGAGGGCTCCTCCACGTAAGGCACCGTTTCTGTTCTTAGTCCGTGTACCCAGCAAAGTTGGAGGCATAGCAGCAATCGCATCATCACAGACTACAAAGACCGCTGCGTTCATGACGCAACATGATGCGGTCGTTATCATGTATCATTCGTGAAGACATAATATAATGTCCTCAACAACTAGGACCTTGAAACAGTCAATCGATAGTACCTTTCCTTGACGACCGAATTCAGCTGAGCTGACAAACAGTGGTCGCGCAGCCCATCAAGAAGTGGAACAACGGCACTATCTTATTGCACAGTGAGATTCTTCTATGTTTCAAGCAACATGACGACCTTCTATAAACATCCGCAGATTTCGATTGTCTTTTCCGATATCTCTAAAACAGGCCGTCGAGCGATAACAATGTGAAAGTTACCAAATTAGGCATAAGCCAAAAGGTCCACTTTGGCTTAACAATGTTTCTTGCAGGAATTCGGATCACTGCGCGTCCATTTAAAGTAGAAAAGAGAAGCTCAACGAGTTGAATTTACTATACCACGCGGGAGGGGTTTCAAGCATCGACCGGGCAACTTGGGCATTTATGCTAAAAGAGGACCAGGGATTGGCGATATCAATGATTGTTCCTGCAACAGTACCAAGTCTACCACTGCTCAAGCCTGGAGCCTTAAACTTCCGTGTGGTGTTTCGTTACTGCAATCCAATGACACAGAAGCTGTACAGCGTAGCAGGAAAGAGTGCGCGGTCCAGCAATACGTCTTGCTAAGATATACTTTCAGTATAGATCTGACGGAAATGAGATCTGTAGTATTTCGACTGTTTGTACAGTCTGTCCCTGTCAGGAGTAAAGTCAAAAGCTCTACGAACGACAACTTAGCCCCCGGGACATCAACGAAATCATCGATCCGATGACTTCTTTCCCCTCCTTGGTTTGATACTTCCCGTCGTCTGCCCACTCGAATCGAATCTCTTAGGGGAAACATGAGTCTGTAGTTCCGCCGATCCCGAGGTCTCTACACTTTCACTGGTACTCGATATTGTGTCTGCTCCCCCATCCTTATTTCGAGGATCCACTTGACCGATCAACGGGATCTCAGATGCAAGCCACTGCTGGAAGGGTTTGGCAACGAAAAATCCATCAGCATCGAACCATCGCGTAAATGTCGAAGACAGCTTTAGTGTCTTGCTTTCTTTGCCGGTATTTCCGTAGCGAACGGTGAGATTATAGACAGGTATATGTTTCGTGACACTCGAGGCTATTGACAGCTACAAGTCGAATTAATGATGGAGCCTCCCACAGAATGACAAGGCTCATTACCAGACTTGTTCCAGTGGAAGGCTGATCGATTTCGCCTGTAAACACGTTTCCAGTTTCGACGCCCCATATCCAATATGTCAATGCTCCATTCAAGGTGAAGTATAAAACGACAGCCCAGAATGTGGCAGCCTTAGTCTTGTCCCATCCCAGTTTGTAGTCGGCGTAGAATGTGATTGCGGCAATAACAACAGCTGTATAACCAAGTGCTAATCGTACGTCTGTGAGGAAGTGTGATTGCTTGAATTTGAGCGATGTCAGATAGTTCGGTAGCGCATCGTCCGTCGTATTCTTGAGATCTATGCTTGATTAAATTTAACATGCCCAGGATTACTAGGACCTCATTACCGGAGAGTGAGTAAACGGCGATCTTCTGAGCCGCCATGTTGGACGTGCTACCACCTAAGAAATCTGAAAGCTGGCGAGATCTGGCGCTTCTTGCGGCTTATACTTTGTTTTGTCTAGCGCCCTTTTCCCTCTAGGCCTCAGATTGCCTGAACTTTGGAGTTCATTAGTGAGGCAGATTGGCCATGCATTAAGTGAGAGCTTCATCAGTCCAGTGATTGCTCTTGCGGGCTCTACATCGGCGCAATGGTGGATCAAACGATTCACAGGGACCCGGCATTGTTGTAAGCTACTCAGTCACCTAATACCTCAGAATCACTTCTCTGATAGCATTGTGCAGCTACTGGATTCTGTTCCCTATCTCCATTGTCATGGTATCAGGTGTCTCGTCATGATCTGCGAGGCCTGCTTATAGCAATGATTAGATCCTCACTGGTGTCCTCCGCCACTACGCAACCGTGCTCCTGCAAACGACACCTAAAAAACAGGAACTCTCTGTCCTTCGGGAGCAGCGCTCCCTCCTCCGCGGAATCAACCTTCGCTCCAACTCTTCCGTCATATCACCCTCCGCTTTCGTCTTGCGGAAGAATTACCTAGTCTCAGCATATAAAGATGGGACGTTTCTCAAAGACCCAGCTGCCCGTGGCAAACCTGCAGGAAATCCTATGACTGATCCTGCTGCGATGGAAGGCATGATGGGTATGATGAAAGGAAATATGGCGATGATGATACCGCAGACTTTGATTATGGGCTGGATCAATGCTTTCTTTGCAGGCTTCGTTATCAGTACGTCTCCAGTTTTCTGGTTGGGAGCGGGTGCGCCTAACGGGAGGTGCTAATCGAAGCTTCCTTGGATAGTGAAGCTGCCCTTTCCTTTGACCATTAGGTTCAAGTCAATGCTGCAGTCTGGCGTTGCAACCCAAGATCTGGACGTTCGATGGGTGTCCAGCCTATCCTGGTACTTTCTGAATCTCTTCGGACTGCAGTCTGTTTTCATTTTCATATTGGGAAATGATAATGGTAAGTATATGATCCTGTCCTGCTTCGGTACTCTAGACTGATTCGTCCACAGCTGCCAGTCAAATGGCCCAGCAGATGTCACAAATGAATCCCGGTGCAGCTGCAGGCATGTTTCAGCCCGGACAGGATCCCGATAAAATGTTTCAAAGCGAAGCCGAGAACCTAGAAGTCGTAGAGCATGAATACATACTGAGAGGGGTCGAGGATAGACTCCTAGCTAGTATCAAATAAACATGTGTAGAGCACTGAGTATAATCCCAGGCTCATTACCGATCGCCTTTATAGCGCGAATGTGCTATGAGTGCGTTTATGCGCCGTTCAACCGTAGATGTTTGTTTAAGATCAATGAACCGTGGAATGAGATCTGTTTATCACCCTATAAGACGCATCAAGGGAAAGTTGATGAGGGTCCGCGCACAATAATCCGTGTGTTATGTGGAACGGACCGGTATGCCAAAGACGTCCTTCATACTCAGTGTATGATCCTAGTATTGATGGCATTTCAGGTATTGGACGGTGATAGTACTGGGTATCATTCAAAGTCGTGCTAATCTCTGGTGTCTTACCCTGCTCCAAGCACAGTGTTTGTCCTGGACTAAGCATATCTTCGTTGACTGGGATCTTAACACGTCCCAAGGAACGTACTGTATGATTTTCCAATGCCTACTGTATATATGTAAAATTAAGTACTAGTGTAAGGTACACTTCAATCTCAAAGCTCTTGGCATCCATGATCGACAGCAAGGATTTGAAGTTTGACATACCCGTTGAAACGGTTTAACTCGGTTGCGGCGCTTTTAGCTCACGACAAACATTAGCGCCCATAGAATACTACCGGTACTGCGTGGACTCGATTCAAAGATTGTTAGCTACGATGATTATGAGACGACTGCGGAGAAGAAGCAATAGAATAGTAAAATAAGAGAAGTCTCTCGCTTGAGATTATCGTCGTGAGCGGTGCCTTCTCTGTCAAGGCATCTCAACTTCGACGATCAAGCACACGATCCGTAGAACTACCTTAGTGCGGCTCGTACCTGCAGGGTTATAGCACCCTGCAACAGGGTTCGACATGATTGGGTCCCAGCAATCGAAGGGGTTTTCAACCCCAAGCTCATCTGCTTTTTATAGATTGTTCATTGCTAATTGTTCATTGCTCAACAACAACGGCAGCGCAATTCTACGCAACTCCAATGATCGCGATTAATGAGCCTGTGTTAAGTACGGTGTGACTAGTTTGCGGTGTTTCCATTGTCTTCTTCCTTAATACTGTCCCTCCTTGTTGTACCTTTGATGCAGTCGATCAATCCGAACTCCCCTCCACCCCCACTCATACAGCCACTGGGGAGCACTCTCTTCCATCTACACTCGCTTTCACTTCGAGGTTGTGATCGTTCAGTACGCCAGAACAATAACTGAGCCATGTCTACCCCGGTGGAAGAGATCCAACGGCCAACCTATCCATATGCTCAACATCCTGACCATGGTCGGTCAAGTAGTTCTGAGGACGAGGGCACACTTTCCAACGAGTCCGATCGCTCTAAGAGGTTCAAGGCAGTAGAGCAAAACTTTCTTGGAGGAACAGCCTCCCAATCTCGATCGAAAGAGGAAGAGCAGCGACTAGAAGATGACCTGGCAATGTTACAAGCCGAGAGGAATGTGTCAAGATCTCAGGATCACCCAGGCGCCGGTGAACTCGCAAGATCCATGTCCATGCGCCGGTCAAGGTCTAGACCGGAGCCTGTTGATCAGTTTGATATCAATACGAACCCCATCCACGAGAAGGCCAATACATACTCTCCGCCAGAGCATCCCACGTCGGGGTTTGGTAAAGCGTTCAAGCGAGTCCATAATTCCAATCTCCTCGTCCGGTACTTCATGTACATCGTGCCATTGGTCTTGATAATACTCACACCGTTACTACTCGGTGGCCTGGTATTCGAGAGAGCCACAGTGGGTGGGGTGCGCTTGCTTTGGTTCTGTGTGTGGCTTGAATTGGTCTGGCTTACCCTTTGGGGTGGAAGAATTGTCGCAAAGTCACTGCCATGGCCCGTGGGAATTGTCTCTAGCATTTTCACCAATAACAGCAAAAAATGGAGAGACATGTGCAAGCAACTCGAAATACCGGCAACGCTCTTCTTCTGGCTTCTCGCGGTGCTGATCTCTTTCCTCCCAATCATGGTCCACCACCATGTCGAAGGGGGGCCAAAACCACGATCCTGGGAGGTCTCGATGAACAAAGTCATCATCTCAATATTCACCGGCGCAACACTCAACTTTGTCGAAAAGATCGTTATCCAGCTCATTGCTATCAGCTTCCATTTGCGGACATACGCCGATCGTATTGACATCAATAAATTCCAGATCGGCAGTCTAACGAAGCTATATCAATACTCAAAAGAGAAGATAGCAATGGACGACTCGGACTTTGAGGAACGAACCCCGAACGGTTCAGGTGCGCGGACACCAATGCAATATCTGAACGAAGCTCAAAAGAAGACCCAAAGCGTCTTTGGCAAGGTGGGAGACGTCGCCGGCAAAGTCGCAGGTGACTTTACTGGCAAGGCGGTCACTAAGAGCACGCACCCTCGCCAACTTGTTCTCACGCTGTTATCATCGCCATCCCAATCTCAAATCCTTGCACGCCGACTCTACAGGACTTTCGTCCTGGAAGATGCTGATACCGTCTCCTCGGATGATCTGAAGCATGCTTTTGACAATGACGAAGAAGCTGAGAGCGCCTTCGCTATGTTTGACAAAGATATGAATGGCGACATCTCGATGGCAGAGTTGGAGGCCGTGTGTGTCGATATCGGAAAGGAACGTAAGTCCATTACGGCATCTTTGAAAGACCTGGATTCAGTCGTTGCGAAGCTAGATGCAATATTACTTTTCTTCGTACTGATCACGACGATTCTTGTCTTCCTGTCTCTCATTTCGACATCGGCCGCCGGTGTATTGACCAGTGCCGGTTCTGCCGTCCTTGCTTTATCCTGGCTTTTTTCCACCACGGCACAGGAATTCTTGGCTTCCTGTATCTTCGTCCTAGTCAAACATCCGTTTGACGTCGGTGACCGAGTTACCATCTATGGCAACACTGGAGCAACAATGAAAGGTGACGACTATCTCGTCAAAGAGATCTCTCTACTCTATACTGAGTTCAAGAAAATGGAAGGGCACATTGTGCAAGCTCCCAACAGCTACCTGAACACCTTGTTCATTCTCAACATGCGTCGTTCTGGAGGCCTTGCCGAAGCCGTCCCTATTACCGTGAAGTTTGGTACTACTTTGGATCAGATCGATGAACTCCGCACTCGACTTCTGGAATACGTCAAGACTGAGAAGCGAGAATATCAGCCTAACATTCTGACGGAAATCCGGGACCTCGTTGAAGCCCATTCGGTTAACTTGAACGTCGTCTTTTTCTACAAGTCGAACTGGCAGAACGAACTTCTACGCCTTCAGCGCCGCAACAAGTTCATCTGTGCGATGATGATATCCATGCAGGAGATTGGCATTGAGGGTCCTCGAAGACGGATACCTGGCGCCACAGAGGACAACCCATTTTACCAACGGTTCGTTGGTAAAGCCGGCGAAGGTTCAGATAGGCCTGGTAACGACGACACCAGTCATGGTCCACACTCTAGCCCTCTAGCGCGCGATCGCGATCCGGCGTTTGTCCCTAATGCTGGACACAGCCCCGGTCTGGGTCTTAATCCATCCATCCTTCGAAATGGTGCTAGCACGTCCAGACAGCGAGGTGAATCTATCTCGGCTATGTCGAAGCGCGTCGACTTCTCTTTAGGCATGAAAGATGTCAGTTCGGCAGACATCATGGCCAGTTTGGGTGATGAACGTAGTCCGACTGGTATCCCTAAATACAGGACAGAATCCGCGTCACGCTCTCAGGAAGCTCGCCTACGGATTGTGGAGGAGGATGAGGCCAACCGCCGCGAGGACGATACCGCGATTCGCCAAGCCGAGTCTCGCACCGGCAATGGTCGGTCTCCCTTTGGCATCAGGCGAACTTCGACCGACAAATCTAATGTGAAGAGGGGCAATTCACTAATTCACCGCAACCGATTCTTTCCAAGGGGTAAGAAGAGAGTTGATGGTGAGGAAGAAGAGGATCTGATGGAGCAGGGGATGGCAGATATTCCTGAAGCGGCTGGTCCGAGTGAAAGGATGAATCCAAGGACGGGTTACGTCAGCCCACAGGCTGTGCGACCAAGTTCGGATTCGAGGTACTTGAATTCTGCCGGATCAGCTGGGCAGCATCCGAGTCAAACGGAGGATTTCGAGCTGAGAAATATTGCTCGTTCGGGTACTTGAAGCAAGATTTGACACTTAGGTGAATGTCGATTAGCGATTTAGCGAGTGCCCTTTACATTAGACATAGACGTGCATCTGAAGGCGCTTGCATGTAAAGCAATTATTGGATTTGCCAAGATGTCTCTGAGTTGGAACATTTGGCAATATGGGCCACAGATAATATAATGTCAATACCGAGCATACTGCTCCAAGTTTTTATTCACTCACTGATCTGAAGAACTCTTAGTATAGGGGTTTCCCGGAGTGTTGTGAAAACTCTTTGGTAAATCATTACATTGGAAAGATCTCCCTCTTTGCCAATCTCTCTGTTCTCGGCGAGAAGGATGCCTCCTACCTAGTATGACGGTAGACGATATCGTGTCTGAAGCTGCCATCTCGCAGTTCAACTATAAAAGTTGGCGCACTTCCTTTTCACATCTCGAGTAAATTCCCAGAGTAATCGAAGACTCGGTCTTGATAGAGGAAGACTTATGATGGGTGAGCAAATCAGCCTACCTCCTTCATGCACCGACATCATGATCGTAGACTTGCAAATATCGGGTATTGCGTCTTGAAATGTCCTTCGTGATCATGAATATCAAGCCCCCAGCGCCTTGCTAAACAGAACCAGTAACATGAAACCACTTTTATACTATTTTTGACCTTTTGATTTTGACTCCCCCACCTATGCCATCCTCGTCTTCGCTGATGATCCCGTCGTCTTCTACGTTCCCATCCCCTTCGCCTTCGTCGTCCGTATTCCTCCCTCGCTTCAGACCCTTCATCTTTCGTGTCTGCAGCTCGCGGAGATCCTGTTTGCCAAGATGGATCCTCCCAACCTTGTCACCTACGATATCTGTCTCCACATTCTTCTTGGTTTTCGCCTACGCACGCGACCCAGTAAATAATCATTGCCATGGAAATGAAACGTGAATGACATACCTCCACCCCTTTCGCCCTCTTCATGGCCTCCTTCCAGACCCCATCATCCGCCTGCCGAATCCTCCCAACCACGAAATCGATTCTCGGCCCCATTTCCTCTACCTCTACCCTCGGCACCTTCTGCCCGCTCCTCTTAGTGACGATCTTCCAACACCGCATTTGAATATTTGCCTTTTCTTCACCCTTCCCATCCTCACCAGCAAAGAAACTGATGAGTAGTTGCAGCCCCTCCACATCCACAGTCTGCGTCTCCCCCCCGCGAAAGAAATCCACAAACATGCTCTTGGCGAGTGTATACTGATTAGCAATCGGACTCTCAAACTGCGCCCCTGAAAAGCTCAGCAGCGGCTTCACGCCGATTTTGCATTTCTCGCCCTTGAACTGCTGTAAAGTTCTTGCCGTTTCCTGCACCACGTACAACTCCAACATGTCGAGCACCTGGCCGCCGAAACATCTCACCCAGGTCAGAGAATGTGGGCGTTTCTTGCTGTGACTACCGAACACCATGAGCGAGGCGTCGTTTTTTCGGCTGAAGAACTCAAGGCTTGAAGCATCTTCGAAAGGGTGGATGGGATTTTTCTTGGTGAAGCGGACAGCGTGCGGACGTTTGAGGGCGTGAAGGTCTGTGAGGAGGGAGTTGATTAGGGAGGAGGAAGAAGTGCCACGGAGGAAGAGGGTCGTTTTTGCATTTTCTACTGGGAGGGGCTCTTGTTTTGCGAGGGCGCGCTTCGAGCGGGCATTCTTGGGCTTACTAGGAGGGCAACTGGTCAGTGCGCACTATCAAGATTGAAAGATTCAGGGTAGCCCACATTTGTTGTAGCATTGCAGTGAGGTTTGAGATATGAATGCTCAGGATCAAAGGTTAGCCCTACATTAGACGTCCGAGGGTCGGTGTCAAAAGTCCTGGCCGACTTTATCGCCTAAATCCGGGAAAATGTCGGCCAGGACTTTTGACACCGACCCTCGGTCGACCAAAAGTTGTGAAGTTCTTGGCACAGGACCCTGAAAGTGTTGACTGGTGACTGGATGCAAATACCATTTTACGTAACTCCATATAATGTCGTATGCATCGAGACGCAATAATACAAGCCACACGATGCTGATGACACAAATGCTGAACCCGCTTGCCTATGACTTACAACCCCCGCAGACGAAGATGCGGCTTAAACCAACTGTCGAGGAATTGTTCGAAGACGCCATAGTAAGGGAAGAGGCTGTCTGTATCGTCAATTGCTTGAACCGTGATGCTATACTCTTGTTGACCGGCAGAATGATTGAACCGCCACGAAAAGTATTGGTCGCGCAAGGGTCGTCAAGGATATTTGCCGGAAACGTAGTGCCAAAGTTGCTAGGATACGGGATACTGATAGATAGATCATCATTGCTATTTATGGTCCCCAGTATAGGCGTAAAGAAGCGAGGACCAGCAGATCACCCTACCAGAAACCTGCACTTGCAACTGACCTTGAGACGAAAGGCAGAGCCACGAAGCATGTAGGCTGTATAATCAACGCTGTCTCAAAACGTAAGTACTCTCTGTCGTTGAGCGGCCTCTAAGTTGGTTCCGGGAAAAGTGCGAGGGAATCCTTGGCTTCACGATATCGAAGGCTTCAGCGAGGTCCGTTGGCCATGCTGGGAATATGAACTGGAAGCGTGCAATGCTCCATGCTTTTTGGAAGTCTATTTTGTGAGAGTAGGAAAGGAGATAATAGCGGTTGATGTCCGTCGCGTTAGAGAAGGGGTGTGGAAGATGGCAAAGTATGCTCGGTACCTAGCTCATTGCTACCAAAGACTTGTCTCGGGCTGCTACGCCGGGAGAGAGTATTCACAAGTATGCATCAGTACTTACGACTGGAAAATCCAAGTCTCATGGCTAAAGATGATAGGCCACAGCGTTCTGGAATAAAGAGTAGCATATTCTCCTCACCTAGTTACCCGCAAGTCGGTAAGCCAGGATGTACGGTCTACGGAATGGAAGTTGGAAAGCGATCCATTGTCCTCGGGGTGCGGGTAGATATACATAACCTCTGCTGACCAGCCTGACAATAAGACTTATGTTGAAACACCCTCAATAACTTGATAGGATGGACATATCGATACACATATTGCAGCCATTATTGACAGAGACATTTACTCTCAGGCTCGGTAGAAGTTTGAGTGATTGAAAGTCTGCACGTTCCAGACGGTGTGAAAAGATCGGGGCCTCGATGGTCCCCTATACTGTATTCACCACATCGTAACCTACCCAAGTTCTCCGTGCATCTCCAGAAGCTTAAAAGTCTCGGAGCACTTGGCGTCTGCTTACACTTTGTCCCTTTCCCAGCATTTACCATCAAGCCTTAGGATGACACTCGTGATACCGTATGTATTGCAGACAGATGTACGCACGCATGAGTGATGGAATGGGAGCAATTCGCTAGGGATTCGTTTGGGTTGAGCTTATTGGTGTGATCGACTCTGGCACCTTATCTTCCTTCCGCTGTCTTGCCTCCCTATTCTGTACGAGTCTCTAAACGGTGGTAAGCTACGCCTGTCGCATCTTGATGATTGCTTACCAACAGATTCCGAAGCAATATCACAATCGTTACTTTACCTATAGCGGGAACGTAAATGGAAGCCTTCTCTTTGACATTGGCTTCGAAGTTCTGTACTAAATGTCAGGAAGCTGATTTGATGCAGGGCTCCATCTGCGTTCTCGCATACCTTTTCCGTTGAGAAGTTGATGCATACAGCGCCTTCCCTCAACAATTCAGTGGGAAGCTTGAAAGATTGTCCCGGCACGCCGCAGATGACAACATCGCTGAGAGGCACGCAATCCGCCAATCCCCACCGTTCCTTTGCAACAACTTCATGCCTGTCCTTCTTGATTCCTTCACCTCTGGTGAATTGTTGTACTCCGGTGACATCTACGCTATAAACGCAGGCTCCATCATTGGCAAGTAACGCTGCTAACGGCCGTCCTACGGTCTCGGAGCGATTGACAATGGTTATCGACCTCCCAAAGAGCCTATTCCCGTACGGAAGGATACTGTTATATACTCGCAGATAGTCTAGTATTTTCAAGCAAGCAAGTGGAGTACATGGCAGCAGGCTTTTCTGCGTCATGTCCTCATCAAGGAAACGCTCGTTGTGGTACAGCTTGAAAATGTAGCGGTGACTGAGTCCTTCAACATCCTTGCTGTCATCCGTAATCTGCTGTAGGTATTGGTCCTGTCGATTGCCAAATATTGGGTAGTAAACGATGATGCCATCCACGGCGCCGTCTTGGTTCGACGTGAGTATGGCGGACTCTAACTCTTCACGATCAACTTCCCGTAGTTCAAATTTGAAACCACTGAACAAACAATGTCAACGCTGACCCCTGAAGAACATATTGAACTAGATATACTATGAATCCAAGTGGTACGAACATGATTTCTCACTTTTCTCGACAGGTCCGATCGGTCCATTCCGCGTATTTCCTTGCAGCTGGGTCTTCGTTTGCAAGAAAGCCAACAAGAAGAGGGAGTCTTTTCGATTTCGCTAGGTTTTCCGATACCTCGACCAAAAGGCCTCGAGCAATTGTAGCGGCTAAGATGACCTGACACGAGTTGGAATTACAATTTGTGCCAGCCATTAAGATTGGGACTGGGATTTGCATGTGGTCTAGAAGATCAATTGGATCTGAATACTAAAACGGTACCTGAGTGGGCGTAGGATACGGGTAGGGCTAGTACTGATCGGCAACCGAGCGTTCGGGTGGCCGACTTTTGACCTGAAACTTAGTGCTGCATTTAGCGTGTACAAGACCAATGCGAAACCTTGGCGGTAAAAACAAATATTTCCTCCCCGTTTCATAATTAGAAGGGTTCACCCCCTTCTAGTTAGACTGACCGTCGAGTCGGGATTCGATACTAAGATTTAGTACCGACCGAATACTCGGGTTAGGGTCTTAGTACCGACTTAAATACTCGGTACTAGCTATTAGTACTAACTCGCTAAGGCCTTAATACCTTAGCGAGTTAGGTTAACCTAACTTAAATTACTAAGGTATTACTAAGACGCTAAGCCCCTAATAAAATAGTAGAAGGAACTAAAATAGTCTCTTTATAATATATATTTAGAATAATTATTATATTTATAACTTTATCTTCCTAGTATCTATTATATATTCTTCCTAGTATAATAAATATTTATATTACTAGTTTATATTACTCCTACCTTATTTTATATATAGGGTCTATACTATATTAACTCCTATAAAACCTAGTAGTAAAGCTATTAAATTAGAATTAGATAATCTTACTATACTTAATTCTATATTAAGTAGTATTCGTCCTAGCTAATCTATAAATTAGGTTAGTTAGAGTATATTAAGTAAATCCTTTTATTAAAAGAAAGAGCTTCTTTAAAATACTATTTAGTCTATTAGAAAAGAACTCCTAGAATTAATACTAGTAAGGAATAATAAATATATTAAATAGAATTTAGCCTCTAAAGTCTAATTTAAAGTATAATAGTAGTAAACTACTATTAGTAAAAGTATTAAATTAAAGTCTAATACTAAAGTTAAAGATCCCCTTTAATTTAAGAAAGTTATATTAGGTAAATAGGCTAATTTCTAGGATAACTTTATCTAATTAGCTTTAATAGTAGAAGGATTATTAAAGATTATATATAAGAAGTATAATAAGCTTCTAGACTACTTAATAGTAACTAGTAATTTAAGTATATCTAATATAAAGAAATATACTTAGATAAGTAAATACTATTTATAAAAGCGGCTTAATCTATTATTATAAATAGAACTTTCTTTAACTTAGGTAAGTTATCTAAGGTAATATAAAATAGTAATATAAAACTAATTCTTTAGGATAATATTAGAAGAAAAGTAATACTAGGTTTTCTACTAACTTTTCTTAAGAGAAGTAGAATAAATAATTATATAAATACTTTCTTACCTTAAATTAGTCTTTTTATATTATTAATTAACTAGAGTTTTAGTAGTTATTATTAATAGCCCGTCTAGATTTAACCCTAATCTATTATACTAAATTATAGAGTATAATCTTCTTAGATTTTAAAGGAATATATATAAAAATTAAAGTAGATCTAGAGTATCCCTAATATATTTCTATTATACTAGATACCTAGTCTAGTCCCTAAAAGGTTACCTATCTTAGAGTATTAGTCTACTAGGTTAATACTAATTTTTAATATTAGGAATATCTTATTACTTTTATATTACTTAATATATATTATTCTAGGTATTTACTTATAATAGAACTAGTAAAGATATTAACTATTTATAGAATTAAAGATAAACTTTTTAGGGTTATTACTAATAATACTAGTAATAATAGAATATTAAAAGATAAACTAGAGAAATCTCTTACTTAGTATAATATCTAATAGGATAAACTATAGAACTCTATTCCTTATATAACTTATATCTTTAACCTTATAATATAAGACTTTATTAAAGCCCTAGATTTAAAAGCCTTAGATAATATAATAGTATTATTAGAGGATACTTAAGTTAAAGATATCTAAGTAAGTATAAGTCTATCTACTATTATTAAGAAGGTATAATATAATAGAGGTAATATAAATAGGTAATATATTTACTAATATTTATAATAGATCCGCGCTCTTATAATAGCTATTAACTTATCTCCTTAATAAAAGCTTAATTTTTAATAGTTATAAGAAAGCTCTATTAGAAGACCTAGAAAACTTATATAAGATATAAGATATTTATTAGAATTCTACCTACCTAATACTTTATTATATATATTAGTTATATAAATTTATTAATTCTTAGGTAGATAAAAATATAATTAATCTAAAAATTAATAAGATTAACCTTAGTAGATATAAGTAGTTAATTATCTTACTACTTAGAAATATATTAAATCCTATCTATTAACTTACTTTAATAGTTTCTTAGATAATAAATATAGGTATATATTTAGGGTTCTAATTATATAATATACTTTTTAACGATTTTAATTATACTAAAATAATAATATATAATAGTAAGATACTTAGTAGAGTAAACATTATTAATACTTATAAAGTAGCCTTACTAAAACTTACTAAGTATTATTCTAAAATAGAAGGTAAAGGTAGATTAATATATAACCTTACTAATATTCTAGACCCTTTTATAAAACTAAGTCTATATAAAACTTAGGATAAATAAGAGGAGTTAAATAATAATAATACTTTAACCTCTTATAAAGAGATATATAATAATAAATTTACTAACTACTTTTATAAGTATTATAAGATAATACTAGTTATTAAAAGGACTAATATATAAGATATATAGAATATTAATAAGGTAATATAATATAGTAATATATTTAAATTTATACTAACTAGTAATAGCCTTTAATAAGAATAAGGAGAAGTCTACTTTAATATCTAAATTATAGGTCTTTATTATAAAGTAAAGCTATTTAATACTTTTATTCTAAAAGTCTATTAGAGGATGCTATACACGTACTTAAGATGTAGTAGAAAGATAATTATTCTAAGTATAGGAATCCTGCCTCTATACTAAAGCGCTAAGCCTATTATAGATAGCCTATAGAAGGCTTCTACAGGGAAGTAATAGAAAGGCTTCTATAGGGAAGTAATAGAAAGTAACTATAATAAATGCCGCTATATAAATAAAGCTATTACCCCGATAGTAAAAGTAATTAACTTATTACTAACTCTTTATTATATGCGTTATTAAAGTCCTTAATAATCTTACTAGTATTCCTAAGTAATTCCCTTTCTAAGGTCTAGTAGTCTTCCTTAGGCCTACTATTCTTCTACCTTACTAAATACTATATTAACTACCCCTAACTATAACGTACCCTTCTCTTATAGATAAGCCTATTAATTTCCTATTCTTTATAATTATTAATGATAGTTGGTACCGCTAGGTGTCGTTAAAGGTATAGATTATTAGTAGGGATAGTAGCTGGTTTAAAGTAGGCTACTAAGATAACGTTATAATTTTTTATAGTACTTAAGAGGTTAAGTTTACAGGCTAGCTAGCTAATATATTTAGTTACCTAGAATAGTCTAGTAAACTACTATCTATTTTCTTAGACTTAATAGCTAGGATATAATAACCCTTATAAAGGCGTAGATTAACTATATTACCTACCTTAAAGAATATAGGTATATAATAGGAGTTATAATAGTCTTTTATTTTTATAGTAGTAAAAGTAATTACGTCGCTTATATTAATATAAGCTAGTTGATATTCCCTAATATTAATAGGTAGATATACTAGTATAGCTATAACTTCCTCCTTAATAAGGGCTTTATTATTAAAGCCTTTAGTAGGTAGTCTATTATTATCTACTTGTAATAGATCTAAGGCTTCGCAGGTTTTAAATCTATAGAGGACCTAGGTTAGGGAGAGATTAGTAGAGCTATATTTAGTAGAATTATTTAATAAGGTAGATATCTTATCTATAATAGTAGGCTATTATTATTAATTATCTAGGGTAGTAATATAGTATTATAACGCGATTTTAGCCGTTTAATTAGTGCATTCTAATATCCTATTAGATTATAAGTACTATACTATTAAATAAAGGAGGTTAACTCTTAGTAATAAGAAAATATACTTCTATACCTATCTAATAAACTTCCTATCTCTATCTAAGATAATTACCCTTAGAATACCCTAATTTAATAGGGAGAGATAGTTAAGTAGTTTAATAGCCTAGTCCTTTCCTAACTATATATTCTTACTAGGAATAAGAGTAATTACCTTTAAGAATTTATTAGTAACTAATATTATATATTTAAATCCGTTAAAGGAAGGTGGTAGAGTAAGAATAAAATTAATAATAAGGGTATAAAATAGCTAGGCTAGTAGTAGGATAGGCTAGAGCGATTTATATAATTTATACCTTAGAGTCTAATTAAGCTAGTAGTATAAGTAATATCTAATAAAGTTATATAGCTTTATTACTAGGTTATAGATATATAGTCCTTTAGTCAGCCGTTTATATATACGGGTATATCCTAGATACCCTATTTTATTATAAGTAAGCTAGAAAACTTCTAATTCTAAAGCTATTATAGGTATATATAGCCGGAGGCCTCTCTAGTTATTATTAAAATATAATAAATTATTAACTATTTAATATAGAAGTTTAGTAGTATTACTACCTAAGGCTATATTACCTTTTACTATTAATATTACCTTTACCTATTAGGGAACCTTAATAAGGCCCTTAATAACCCTTTATTAAAATTCAGGAGACATTTCTATTAGGCTAACTAGAAAAGCCTATACTAATAGTACGTTTAGACTCAACTTATTAGATAGGTAATACTCGCGACTAGCTAGCCTTAATAGGGCGTCTAGTATAATATTAGATTTTCCTAGCTTATATTATATATCTAGACGGATTCGCTAGAGGTATTCTAATACTTAAATAAGACGTAGGTTAAGCTTTTTAATTAATATAGTATTTAGGCTAGTTTACTAAATAATAGTAACCGCCGCTAAATAGTTAATATAGATAATTATTATTAATTAAGCCGCCTTAATTATATAGCGGATTTTCTTAACTACCTAGATTATACCTATAATTTCTAACTCTATTAGCTAATAACGTATTTTAGCCTTAGTAAGGAGGCGACTAAGGAAGAGGATAGGTAGGTAAGACTTCTATCTAGGGTACTTTATAGAAGCCTTTATTAGGCCTCTAATATAGTAGACGTAGGCTCTAAATCTAAACTCTTTACTAATATCTAGATCTATAAATAGCTAGAGGACCTTATCAAAATAATAGAGGATTATAAGGCTTATAAATATTTTCTAAAGTTAGTAAAACGCGTTAAGTTCTTTTAATATTAGTTTTCCTAGATATATTCTCTAGGCTAGCCTTTTACGTATATTCCCCTAAATACTAGACTAAGAGTTATTATAAATTAACTTATTAAGATAAGTCTTCCGTAGTTATAATAGTTTTATAATAGTAGTATAGAAGGTAATATACTAGTATAAATACCTAGTAAGGCTAAGATAATACTTAAGCGAACTAAGGGTAAATAGGAATTATAGATTAATAATAGCGGCTAATTTTTCTTCTATTATAACTAGTTTAAAGGCGTTAACCTTTTAGCCTAGTAGATAAATAGATAGGAACCTAAGGAATAACTTCTTAGGAGAGAGATAGATATTTATATTATTAAGGGCCTTAAACACCTAGTATAGGTGTAAAAGGTATTCTTCTAGTAAAGTAGAAAAAATGATGATATTATTAATATATACTTAGTAAAAACGCTAAAACGGCTAAAGTATCCTATTAATTATACGTTAGACGTATACTAGCGAGTTTTAATAGCCTATTACTAGTATATTAAGTATCTCTTAGCCTTAATAGCTAGCTATTATAAGATAATATTAGTAGGATTAATTTACTAACTATTAATAGAAAAAACTAGTAGTATCTACTATACTAATATATATAGTACCCTTTAATAGGGCTAATATCTTAGCTTATAAGGGTACTAGGTATACGTTAGGTATAGTAATTTTATTTAAGGCTCTAATATTTATAATGATATAACCTTTCCTTATACTATCTATAATTACCTTTTAAATAATAAAATAAGGGAAAGAGAATAGTATTACTTTAGTAGTCTAGTCTATCCTCCCTTAATTATAGAGTTTATTAAACTCCGCGTTAATAACCTCCTTATTAGCTTTTCCTAATAGATATACCCTCGCCTAACTAGGTTTATAGATTTCCGGCTAGTTATCTACTAGGGGTATATCTATCTACTCTAATTCCGGGATATTAGTAATACTACCTATATCCTATTATAAGGCTAGATACCTTTCGACGACCTCTACTATTAAGGGCCTTATTTCAGATAATCTATAAATAGTAGCACCTATAAGGTAGATAACCTCTAGTACTTTATCTGCTACCGTGGGAATGGTAGGGATAATAGCGGTAAATACGGCGGCTATAGCTACTAGTTATTAAAGATTTATCTTAACCTAATTAGATGCTTTAGCCCTTTTAGGGGGTCTAGTAGTAAGGTTACTATAAAAGGCTTTAACTAGGAAGTATTTAGCGGCTTTATATTTAGTAATATATCCCAGCTTTATATTTTTAGGTAGTTTAATAACTTTATTAGTATTATTCCTAATAAAAATATATGATATATAGTAGTTTATAACGTGGGTATAGACGGATAGGCTATCTAGCTTCTCCGGTTTAAAGATTAAATCTCTACTAGAGGGTAGTTATAACTTACGGTAACGTAGCCTAGTAATTTAAATCTATCTATTTATATACGGAGCGATTATAATATATACTTAGCTAAAAACTATTATATTTATCCGGCTACCCTTACTTAAAGTATTAATTAGGACCTCTAGGTTCTAATATAACTAAATAATTATTAGATTTTTATTTAGATTAACTACTATCCCTTCTAGTTTAAGAATATTAACGCTAACAAGTGTATTTATAGAGAGGTTCTCTATTATATATACCTTACGCTTAATAAGGGCGGTGGCTCTATTAATAGTAGGGAGGTATATTTATAGCTTTATATAGTAGCTTACGTTATACTTCTTATTACTAATTCCTCTAACTCTTATAAGCGTTAGCATTTTTTATATCTTAGCGTTTAAGACCTACTAGAGGAGAAAAGCCTAGTCTATAAGACTTATAGTATAGCTGGTATCTATATATAGCTTTTAGAGTTAGCTAGTAGACGTAAATTTAACTAGGGTAGTAATGAAATAATACCCCCTAAATATATACCTACTTAGGGCGACATCTTTAGACGTACTCTAGATAATTAAGGGGTTACCCTAGGGAAGGCTCTAGTAACTATTACTACCTGCCTAGGCTCTTATTAATAATAATATTATTAAGGCCCTTATTTTATTATAGCCTTAGTATAGATAATTATAAAGAGTATTATTAGACGGGAACGTTAATACGTATTTCTAATACTTAGAGGCTTTAATAGGGTACTAAATAGATAGGAAATAGGTTTCCATAGTATTATTACTATTATCCCTAGTACCCCTAGGATTCTAGCTATTTTCCTAGGAATCTTCTAGGTAACTAGGGTTTTCCTAGTTAGTAGACTAGTAGAAGTCTTCCTTATAGGTATTATAGTTTGCCTATTTATTATACAGCCGTTCCTAGGAATTTTCTTTATCTTTAATAGTGGCTTAATAGACTCTAGGCCGTTATTAAGCCCTATTAAAAGATCTATATAGGACCTAGTTATTATTTAAAGTATTTAGTAAAGGATGTCCTTAACCTTAGTTCTAATATTAATTCGGCCTAGGTGACCTACTTATATTTCTATTAATTATTTATAGGGGTTAACGTAGCCTAGTAATCTAGGGCCGTTCTACCTATACCTACTACCTATTATTATTAAAATTCCTAAAGTTATTCCTACTGTAAGGGATAAATAGTCGAGGGTTACTATAGTATAACCTTAGAGCCCTACTATAGTAACTACTAAATTAGCGTAGCGGGAAGTTTTAATAGAATAGACCTAAATATTAACCTGTTTAAGAATCTTAATTATAATAGTTATTATTATAAGTATCCTACTTTACCTTATAAAGGGCCTTATTACTCCTATAAATATTAAACTAATTATTCTTTATAAAGCGAAGCTCTTCTAGAAGCTCTAGAATAGTTAACCTACTATTTAGTCTTAATAGGTTATAATAAAGTTCTCTGTTAAGATACTTATATACTAATAGTACTTAAGCGCTATCTATTAAAGTAATACTAGTATTCTTACTATTTAGTATAACATTAGAGATATAGTCTACTAGATCTTATCTATTATAAGCATCCTTAATAGTATAATAAATATTTTTGAGGAGACTAAGGGATTTCCTAGGTAAGTCTTAGAAACGCTCTTATAGCGCCTTATACTATTTAGTTATACTAGTTAGATTATTCTATAAACTACTACGGGTAAGATAAGTTAGCTAATTTATAAACTAATTATTAGCCTTCCTAAGTAGATATAAGTCTAGGTTTAGTTATATAATAGTTAGATCTATTATAATAGCTTTTACTTTAAGCCTACTAGTAAAGCTAAAAATATTATAGTAGATATTATAAGTATCCTTAACTTTAATAGGGGGTATATTAGGATTTAGATTAAAATACCTAATATCTTATAACTAGAACTAAGGGGTGCTACTACCTATTCTTATAGTAGGCTAATTAGCCTAGCGTCTAGTAGCGCTAGTATTTAGGCCCTAGATATAAGTAGCTATTATATTAAACTATTTAGCTATAAAGCCTCTACTAGGTATACTAGTTTAGCTATTCGCTAGACCGTTCCTATTATTATTACCCTAATTATTTCTATTATTTCCCCTATTATCTACTATATTTAAAGCTTCTAATAGATTAAAAAGTTCTAGTCCTATTAGTTAATTATAGATCGCCTCTTCTATTAAGGTTACCTAAGTCGACCCTATTAATACTAAAATAGACTCCGTTAGTATTAATATTAATAAAGTCGACCTTAGTAGTAAATAGATTAAGATCCCTATTAGGGAAGTAGGTATTAAAGGAGGCTCCTATAAGTAATATCTTATAGATACTATAGCTTTCTTAAAGCGACGGTTTACTATACGAAATCAGCTCTTATTAATAGCCTAGTTAGAAGGCTAGGGCGGTTCGTTAATATTAAATAGACTTATAAGCTCTAAGGATAATAACCTAGTATAGTACTATTACTCTTATAAAGAGTTAGCGGTGACTTAATTAATCTAAGGTAGTCTAAGGTTCCCTTAGGTAATATTCTTAATTAGGAAACGGCTAATATTATTAATAATATTAGAGTATTTATATCTAGTATTAATAAAATCGTATATCTAGAAAGTAAGGACTAGGGTTTCCCTTAAGGAATCTAGGATAAGTGGTAAACGGAGATAGTTTAGGGATATACCTAAGTTTACTTAGCTAAACGCCAGAGTTTCTCTAAGAATCCTAATAGAATAGGAATGAATCCTAATACTATTAGGTAGTAGTAATAAGTAATAAAGAAGGGCCTTAATAATACTAATACTTCTAAGGGGACCTTTATATATATCTAGAGTTATAAAAGGCTTCTTAGTAAAGGTCTAATATAAGGTTAATATCCTAGTATAATAGCGGAGTAGAAGACTTAAATAACTAGTACTAAGGTTCCTTAGCTAGTAATACTCTAAAGAGCTAGTACTTATAGAGCTAGTTTATAATCTTAGCTTACTATATAATTACTAGTATATAGTAGAGGCTAGATAGTATTACTACTAATTACTATACACGTACTTAAGATATAGTAGAAAGATAATTATTCTAAGTATAGGAATCCTACCTCTATACTAAAGCGCTAAGCCTATTATAGATAGCCTACGGAAGGCTTCTATAGGGAAGTAATAGAAAGGCTTCCGTAGGGAAGTAACGGAAAGCGACTGTAACAGAGGATATTCCTATATAGGAATACTAAAAGGATAATACTTTAGCTTATCTAAATTTAATATAAATAGCTAAGGATATCCTTTTATATTTAATATTATTTATAGGTATTAAGAGAGTCTTTAGTCTTACTTAAAGAGTATATTTATAGGATTATATATAATTAGAACTAGAGTTTATAGAATAAGTAATACTTCTAAAGTATTATAATTATATTATAAGTTTAGACCCTAAAGAAGCTCTTACTAAACCCTAGGATATTCTTTAAAGGGAAGAAGATACTAATTAAAGTATT
>JAABUP010001141.1_pt1 | contig 56101 bp, 79 predicted proteins | sample 5559201 | NCBI WGS metagenome assembly JAABUP01 (sample SAMN10711887, study PRJNA513373) | rock metagenome | isolation source: Antarctica rocks | place: Antarctica | reverse complement strand
CACAGCAAATCCCTCCTGCTCGTCAAAATTGTCGCTCGAATTGAACTGACCCTAAATGACTTCCAAGCAGTTTTGACCTCCAGGGAAATTTGCGTTGACCTCCAGACACCTCCAATCCAAAAGACCCCTTCCGTGACCTAAAAGACCGCTGACTAAGACCCTGCCAGGGCTTGACCTCCAACCCAATTTATGAAGGGGTCACTAAGATACGACCCAGGTTACCACCGTCGACTTGCCCAATACCGTATTGTGTGTTGCACGGGGGTTGCGCTTGCCTTGAAATATCCTCCCGAAGACGTGCTTTGCGCCAGTGAAAACAGCTTTGAGAGCGATACACATCAAAAAGGTGTTTTTGGATGACTGCACTCAACCGGACGCGCTGTTAGGTCTGACATAGCTGACTCATGCTATACGAGATAGCTGTTCCGGCGAAGCGCAACTGAGTTATGTCTGACAACAGCTGCCCTTTTACCTTGCATGGCGATCCTTTGCAACACGTCTTGGACTATTTAGACGTTCGTTCCCTGTGTACAGCCCTTCAGGTCGGAAAGTGTGCGGATCTGTGTTATTCAACTGTAGCTTGCACACGCAAGCCTTGAAGCTGCTCAGACAGGCAACGCTCACTTTATTTGTGCTTTTGGTGACGCAAGGTGCATCGCAGGTGTGCAAAGAATGGTCGACGGCAGGTCTGAGACGGTTGCTTACTAATTCACAGCTTGGATCACCGTTTGCATAAGCGCCTTGTGAAACACTCATCACGTCTAACACAGGCTGTCGAGACGACCACTGGCGCAAACTTGCAGCACAGAAATGGCCTGCACACACGCTGCGACTTCTGCCTTTCTATGCAAGCTACAAAGTAGGTGCAGGCAGGCACTGCAATGTAAGCTGATCTACAGACCTCCATCATTCGTGCTTCGTGTAGGACCTGCTCAGGGATGACAACAAGCGCTCTGCTTGCCCAACAATAGATCTTACCAGTTCCAGTAAGCATAGCGCCTATAAATACAACAGAGCCTCCTACTTCCTAGAGTGTAGACTGACAGCCTTGCAGTGGGACCGAGGGGCACATCTTGTGAGGCAAGCACACTGACTCACCATCAGTTGCATGCTCCACGTTGCCTTGCATTTGTTGCTTGTGACCATGCAGACATGCTGCAACACATGTGCATCACATTGTTTCAATTTTGCTGGAAGGGCTGGCGAAGATCTTGAGCTGCTACTCAAGTCATGGTATGTTTTCTCATGCAAACATGCATCAACCTCAAGGTATCACTGCAAAGTTTGGTCTGGCTGGCAATGCATATTGTCAACTCCAAAAGCACTTGTCAACTGTAAAACCTGCTTCAAATGGCCACATCCTGTTGCATTGTTTGTACCATGTACCATGTTGTACCATGTACCATGTTGTACCATGCTGTACCATGTTACCCATGTACATACCGTACCATGTTGTACCATGTACCATGTTACCCATGTTGTACCATGTTGTACCATGTCTGACACGGCATTCACTGCACCTGACAGCTGTTGTGCATGCGCAGGATATGCTTTGACGCTCGAGGAGATCTGGATTTGCGGCAGCCAGACACAAGTTCTGCTGCTGTGGTCGTAGACAGACCAGAGCATAACTACCATCCCGCCGGAATGATGCAACCTAAGCTTTGTGACCTAGTCCAGACGGCCAGAGCTGAAGCTTGTGAGCTGTGGATAAACAGAAGAAGGCATACCAAGGTAAGGTTGAGAACATTCTGCTGTTGATCTGCTGCTGATCTTGAGCGTGAGAGGAGACACAGGCTGCCTGTCAAGTCCCGCAAGCATATCATGCCTTGCATGTGCAATGCGGCTTGTTGCACACCTCATGTTGTTCGGCTGGTGTTTGAGAGAGTGCATTTTGCATTCAAATATCCATGAATGGACAAGGTAGCGAGTTCATGCTATATTGGAGGCCACATGCAGTATGGCGCATTGACTATATCGGTAATAACGCTTCCCTTCGATCGCAAGTACACAGAGCATGTGCACATTGCTTCACAGTCATTGACGGATCTGGACTGGACCTAAGCACTTGCAAATCATGATTCTTGGATGAAATGGTTGAGAAAGGTCCCTGGTGAGCTTTGTCATCATTACTGATAAAGCCCAGTAAGTCATATAGCTGTCTCCTTCAGTAGATGTTTTGTTGTACAGGGCTGCCTGGTGTGGACAGACCAGGGCCTTTTCAATTCGCCCTTGAGAGCAGGCAGCGTGAAATGCACCAGCAAATGCAACAGCAAGTGTACCAGTGATTGCAGCTCGGTCTATGTGCCTTGGCCAGTCAACACCAGCCTGGTCTTCTGCTTCGCAAATGCAGTTGTATCTGGTCCACAATATCTTGATGCAGACTGCAATTGTGTTGAGCTGCTGAGGATTCCTGCCCTCTGTCATTACAGAGATGCATTCATGGCTCAGAGTACATCTTATGAGCTGCCAAACGCACCAGATTTGGTGTTCAGATCAGAGAGTGAAGACAAGTCAAAAATGTTGTGGCAGTCCTTACCAGACGTCATTCGCAACAACCAGCAATGGTGGGGTTGATGCTGTTTTGCTCAGTGTAGATACTGATTGCGTGTTGAGCTGACATTCACAAATTACCTTGTCAAAAAGGTTTTGTTGCTGTGGATTTGTAGATACAGCGTGTTGAGTTGACTGCACGTCTGACAGTCTTCCCTGTGATTTGAGTTTTGACATCCTAGGTCAGCATGCTGATGCAGCTGTAAGCTGCACACACTGAGGAGACACCCAGCCATGTCATAGTGTTTAAAGTTGCGGCAGAGTGGGCCAAAAAACCTTGCACTTGCCAATTGGCTATATAGTATGTAATGCAATGACAGCAACGGAAGCTCAGAGTGTCGAAGTGATCGACTGCCAACTTTGTGTACTACAGCCAGGCCTTTAGGTCGACAAATCCAGCAACTCAATCTGTTGCCTTGTGTCAAGTTGCAAAAGGCTTGTCTGGCTGCATCTTGCAAGCCCCAACTAGGCTCCTTGCTATTGCTACTTTACTGCTCCAGTGGAGCTCCTGCATGCAGCAGCATGTGTGGGTCAAGCTTCATGATACCTGCCATCAGCCAATCATGGCACATTTGACTGACATGCCTGATGCGAGGAACAAGGCAAGCTTTATAAGGATGTGCAGTATGACAACATAGGCATTAGCCTACAGAGAACGCAGTCTGGTCTGCCATGCCCTGAGTAGTGCTTTTGCGCACTGCACTTGCATACACGTGAAGCTGTCATTGAACAAGGCAACAGATTGAACAGATTGCGGCATTGCACTTTTCAAAAATGCAATTGTACACTTGCTAGTACAACACCTCATACCACTCAAGACAGTCCTGACAATACTGAATGGGTATATGTTGGCAAATGGGCTGCCAGCATCAACATGTATCTCATGCTAACAAGGCTACATTGCTGCAGTGTGATCTGCAACATTTAAAGGCATTGTATACTATGCGTGTACATCACTTACTGTTCTCCTTTGCAGAAGGCTGTACATGTCTACACTGTTGCTGATCAGCTATCTCTGTCTGTTGATGTCAAGGCAGCAATCAAGCTGGCGACAGCCGTCTTGTGTTTGCCTGGGTTCGCCAAAAGCAATTGCAAGGGTTCCAGAGCACCTGTCGCGCCAACAACGGCTACTCTGAGCCTTCCATGCCTTTCAAGAATGCAAGCATGTAGACTCTTGCCATAAATTCACAGGACTGCAAAGTGCGACAGATGGAGAACTCAAGTTGCCCGTCTGCAGAAGGACATGCTACTGCCTGTTACTCATCACTTGAGTAACAAAGTGCTGCCTTGTGAGACGTAAGGTAAGTGCAAATTGACCCTGCTTGTATGTGCCTTGTGTGACACAACAAGTGCAAGCACCACTATTTGAGCTGTGTTGTACAGGCACGCAAATCTGCAGGGCTTAAGCTTGCACATTTTGTTAGCCTGTCGCACCCACGTTCAAAGCACGCATGGTGTACAACAGAGACTTAACCCTTAACCCATATGAGCATGAACACTGCTGTGAGCATGAAGCTTGACGTAGAGTCATGGCTGAGACCCAAACATATTCTGATTGTGTCAAAATCATGCTATTTGCCAAAGCAAGATCGGCGAAAGTGTCCCAACAAGTTATTGCAAGACAGCTTATGTGTACGTTTGAGAAGGGGGGCCAGCCATGGAGCAGTCACTACCTGCTGCACAAAATGCATGCTTGGCTTGACTGCCGTGAGCTAGAAGCTGCAAGACCTTCAGAAGCTCACCCATTTCGCCATCTAGCCAATCGCAAAAACCGTAATCAAGAAGGGTTCTGAAATACTCCATTAGCGGAATCACAGCACCTGTCACCACACAGATCATAGCATGAATACCACTCTGTAGCCAATCAGCATTGTTAACAGCTTGGCAACTCAACAGTTACACACATGCGTGCAAAAAGACACAATGCATGCAGCCTTGATGCCAATGCCACAAGTTGGTCATCCATCAGGCTATCAAGGGAAAGTGGTTGTAGCAACATCTAGCCAACATTGCAGCAATGAGCGCGAGATAACATTGACAAGGTCACATTGTTGAACACACCAACACTGCTCAAAGTGATAATCATTTGAGATGCAAACTTTGCGCCAGTTGCAAGTTGTTCAAAACACTTCAGTGTAGATGACATGACAGCAACATTGTCAAAAGCATGCACCGTGTCACCTGATCTAATGATTGCATCTTTGTGAGCCTGGCTGCCGCATGCTAGTGATTGGATCATATCCACAAATCCTGGCCATGGGTCGTTACATTCATGAGGGCAGTACTCATCCATGTCATTGAAGAGCGCCACAACAACAGCTACAGCCCCTGCAAAAGGGTTGCTACTCACTACTTCCTCAGTGCAAGGCAAGTTGACTTATAAGATGCAAACTTAAATGCAATTGGCAAGTTAAGTTCAAGTCAAAGATGATGTTATGAAATACATTGTGTCCTAAGACAGAATGCTGCTGATGTAGTCCACGCAATGTTGAGGTTGGCTGAGCTTTCAACTGAACATTTGCTTCTGTAAGAGCAGCACTAAAGGAAATCTGATTTTGTATCAAGCTTGACAAGTCATTTATAATTGAACACCTGAGTAAGCCACATTTAATTCAATATCTGGTTTAGTAGTGATGGCGCAACAGTACATCAAACACTACCTCCTCTAATGATTGCATCTCTGCATGCCTCGCTGGTCTTTGCCAGCTTTGCCAGGAAATCCATTTTGTAAGTGATGTACATGAGGTCAAGTTGAGCCATGACAAAAGGTAAGGCACCTGTGGCAGCAGTGAAACACACTTTCAGCCACATCTTACACCAGACTTCAGTTGCGGCTGCAAGAGGCACACATGAAGAAAAACCAGAATCAAAGTACTTGTGTCAGCATTAATCAACTGCAGGATGGTGCCGCGCAGCAGTTCTAATTGAAGACATCGGCAGCTATGCTGCACATCTGTGGCATGTGTCATCTGCAACACTTGAAAACTTGTCAAAAGGTTCGACATACATGTGTTTGGGTGCATGACTTATTGATCAAGAGTCTGTCAAGAGGGAGTTGCTTGCATCAGGCTTTCACAAACAGCTTTGCACCTGATGACATCACAACCACAGCCGCCTCGCTGTTTCCATCAACCAGGTCTGCCAGAAGCTGCAAAGCACATCTGGTCTGTTGCGGTGACTGCAGGTCTAAGAGGCCTACCAACACAGGGAGCGCACCTGACACGTCACACATTCATTCAGATGTTGAGTGTGTTTGGTCATGACCAGCACCCGGACGCACTACCATGACCAAGACTACCACGTGCACAGCTATATAGACAATACATGTTGATTATCTCAACGACTTGGGTGAAACTCAGTACAGGCTCAAACAATCATTGCAATGCTTGGATGAACAGTACACAAGGACATGCATAGGGTGAACAACACATATGCTTGACTGAAGTGCAATTGGTCACATATTTCAGCTATGATGTTGTTGTGTTGCATCTTGCCATGTCAAGCTGATTCATATGCCAATCTGCTAATAGTCCAGGTTGGTACACTAAGAAATCGACAATGGCTTAGAACTGCATTTTGAGAAGCTGTTCAAAAGCCAGCTTAGACAATGGGAACCGGCTTGTGATGCTTGCTTGATCACCATATTCCTGCTGACGTGCAATGTCTGGAGGGGCTGCATTAGGCAAGATAATCAGGTTGTTATTCGCTTGACAGGAAACTCTTTCTTATAGACATTGATGCAACTGTACGTCTTTTATCTGCGCATACATGTGGAATGCTATGCGTGAAGATAGCAATCGCACCTGCTGCTAGGATTGCTTCATGGCATGCCTGTAGTTCACTTCGGAACTGATACTGCACTGATTTTGTGTACCAATCTGGGTTTTTATGTGGGTGATACATTCTCGTAACTGATTCGCATGCGCATTGCTGCAAATCAGGCTTCTGGCTGTGGAGAAACTTCACAGTAATGTCTTGAGGGAGTTTGGTTCCTTTAGCGAGGAAATCGTCGTCTCCACTCGTACCACTATGTGCCTAGAAGAAAACACAGGCGTGCAGCTGAATATTTTGTATACGTAATCTTGAACATTGTGCAACAACAAGTGCTGGCCATGCATCATGATTACGGGTTTGGAATTTACCAACAGCCAGTGCATCTGTGGTATGTCAAAGCATTGCAGGGTGATGACTAGTGCAGCTGAGGGATTTTTTGTGAATGATGACTGCACATCATATTGCATGGCAGCAGGTCATACAACTTTGCATCATGCTAAACTCACAAGTCATTGTTGCCACAGACTCTGACAAACAAGGGTTCTGACAAAACCATGGGCCTACAACATGCTTTGTTCCGGACAATGATTGCCACAGCTGCAACCCAGACTCGTGTGTTGTAGGCAGTAGCAAACCTCGAAAAGCCATTGCAATGACTACTACTTCCAGGTGCTACCTGGACAGGTTGGGCTTTAGAAGCAGTGTCTCCAGCGGTAGCTAAGACGTGCACTGCATCCAAGCTGCCTTTCTGACCGCCTTTTGCATCAACAGTCCAGCTATGCCGCTGATTGCTCTGTCCCTGGCTCAATTGCCCATGCTGGCCCTTGAACACCTACGACCACTGGAACACCTGTTGTTTCCAGATTGGGAAAGGATTTCGCGGTTTGAAACGATCATATGCAAGTCTGTGCAATTACTTTTTGATTTTGGTGGTGCCTTACTTGCTACAGCGCAGTCCAGCAAGACTTGAGTCATCAGTTGCAGTGCTGCAATACTGAGAGCATGCATGCTTGTGATACCAGACTCTGCAAGAGCGCACACAGCGCCGCCTGTTCAACCTGGCAATGCTTGAATTTCAATCTACCTCAAGCAGCCTTGAAACAGAAGGACGAGCAGCACTGTCAAAGCTGAGGCACTGCTTGAGCGCCTGCTGCAACCAGTCTGGTAGATTATTGGGTACCTCAGGCATGCGTCTCTTGGACATGGCAGACACCATTTGCATAGCACTGAGACCCTCATATGGGAGATGGCCTGTGGCAAGATGCAACATGCTGGTGCCAAACCCCCAAACATCTGTGTGGCTGCCTCTGAGGCCAAATTCTTTATCCACCTGTTCTGGAGCCCTGTGTGCACAGAAACAACACTTCAATATCCACAGCAAGCATCACACAATTGCATTATTATACCCTTTTAAAACAGACCTTCGACAAGCCAAAACATTGCACTTGAGAGTATGCCAGATGACAGTACACAACCACATGCATGCATGGCGTTTATCAAGGCACACTTCAGGCAGTTATCACATCAACCATCTGCAGCCATTTCAATGTCAGTCATGCAGTACGTACATGTAATGAGGAGTGCCTTCGCTGTGAGTCAGGGCTGTACAGGATTCAAGCGTCCTCAGAGTACGAGAGATGCCAAAGTCTGCAAGGTAGGCGTGGCCATAGTCATCCAGCAGGACATTCCCAGGTTTGGCGTCCAGGTGAAGAATGTGCAGGTCGTGCAATGCAGCGTTTGCTTGCACGAATTGCAGACTTCGGTCTTGATTAAGACACGCCGCAGGGTGCCCCAGTTGTGCAAAGGCAAATCGCGGCAAAAAACCAGACGCGTCTAATTTGCGGTATGGCACTAGGCAGAAGCACCCTACATTTGCAATTGCAAAGCATGTCTTGCTGGAGCAGTGGGATTGTGAAAGAAACCAAGACAATGGTAACTTTCCTGGCAACACAATGTTGCAAAGCAGCGAATTCATTTGGTGGCATTGCCACGAGTGTCCAGAAGGCAAGGTACACAGCTGGCAGGCTCACCCATACAGCCGAACTTCTGGCAAGAAGGTATCAGGATGCCCTTGCTGTGTTGGGCAGAATCTGTGTGAGTGCACTTCTTTCAAAAATGTTTGTCCTGATGTTGCAGCTGACTTTGACATTGACAAGAATGGTGTCAGTCCTGCTGGAGTGACAACTTCAGCAACCAGCAAGCACAGCTGATTGTCAGAGGAACCTCGAGCTAAGAAGCGTTCTGTGGCTCAGCGCACATCCTACAGCAAGCAATCTGACACGCTTGCTAGAAGCACCTGACATTTGGTATAGCGGTCAGCATTGTTCGTACTGTGTGATCATAATTAGGGGTGTGTGCTAGAGTTGCAGCTGGCTTGTGTTTACACATTGATGAGCTCACTGTTGGCAGAAGGAAAGCGTGCCAATGTGTGTGATGCCCTCCTGTTAGTCACTCTGTTGATTTGACTTGCAGCTCAAGTCTCCTCCTAGGCCTGTAACTCACGGTGTGTCAGGCCTGTTCCATTTGCCTATCGCGCATGTGAAGTCTGCCTGAATTGTCTAGTGCAACATTTGATCAACAGATTATGTATATGCCTGTGTATACAGCTGCTGCTGCTGCTGATGCATGAATGAGTCATGGTCAACAATCATGAAGTCAACATGTGGCCAGGCCTGTGCTTTGCGCGTCCAAATCGATCGTCTGCATGCAGCGCGCGTTAGCACTTCATCACTTTAGCAAACATCGCCGCGTTTGACCATGGCATTGTTTCATTCCACCGCACAGTGGCAGTGGCATTGCTCGATGCCGCATCGTGCGCATGCGCTTTGATGCGCATCGACACTTTCTTTCGAGAAATGTTTGCAATTACTCAAGTCAGGGGATCGATCATGGTCTGCGTGAGCTTCTGGCACTTCCAGGGATGCCTAGGGCCTAAGCGTTGATCCCTGTTTGCCTGCACGCAGTTGTGCCCATGTCGGGACCGTCTGAGCGCCAGGTGACAATCAAATATGCAAACATCATGGCTGTGCATATCCCTGCATTATCAGAACCCTTTCTTTATCAAGTTACTTCCTGCAGATTCACAAATTCCGCAGGGACTATGCAGTCAAGCAACAAGAACAGGTGGGACTAACACTTTGCACACAGCCAGAAGTTGCGTTCCATCATATTCAGCATGACACAGCGTTTGTGTGCAGGTGCTGGACATCCACTTGGCTGTGGACAGGTTACACACACTTGCAACGCCTGCCCTGCGCAAAGCCACAACAAAGGTTGAGTATGAGTGGCGTATTGTCATTCAGGGAGTTTACCCTGGCCAAACTGATTCCAAGGTATTTACTTGAATGACAGTTAATCTTATTCGGCATCTGGCAATACAGGAAGGAATTCTATTGTGTCAAACATCGTCATCTGTGGGTTGCAGATGGGGGTTGTGGATCTGATGAAAGCCCTTCCTGTCCACCTCATAGCTTGTTTGCTGGCACAGCAGCCTCAAGGGGCAGGTGACAGTCTGTCTGTCTGTCTGTCTGCAGAGCATGGTACACATGCCCTTTAGAAGGCATGTGCTTACATTTCCTAATGCTCTCATTTTTGACTGCAAAGTCCGGCACGCTGTCACCCAAATTCTCATCATGTGCAAAAGCTCATGCACTGCTGATCTGACACAAAACAGGCCACTCTGCAGTCGACTGCAATGCCAGCAGGCACACACACACACCAGACTGCTCACATGTATCGACTTGCGCATGTGCAGAACTGCCATGTTGAGAGCACACAGGGGCACTATTGTGCTTCAGGTGAAGGTAGCTGGCAAGCAGAGCTAACACCCCACAAGCTGAGCCACACCAGTATCTGGGGGTACCTCACGCAGGGTCTCACCCTGTTGGGCAATCTGTGTGGCCTTTCAGCTGTCATCAAAGAGGTCTCTGCAGCCATCAACCAGGTCAGCTGTCTCTGCATCCAGAACATACTTTGCCCCGCTTGCTATACACTCCATGTTGGATTTCACGTCAAACTTCAGTAACACTCTCACACAAGAAAGACAAGTATGCTTGTGCTGCCCTCAGTCTGCGTTGCAGAAACCTCTGTCTCCCTTGCACTTCTCAGGGCCTGCTCCCATGATGCTGCAAGGCTGAAATGACCACTCTTTTCATGTACTGCATCTGTTGCCCTGTCCATCGGGGCATCAGGGCATAGTCCAGCATGTGCAATACTGCTCAGTGTTGTCATGCATGTCGAGCATATGTGCAATTGCTTGACAGGGTCAGCCAGATGCTGCAGCCAGCACTTTGCATATCATTGCCGGCTAGCATGTAATGCGCCCTGAGAAGTGCGCCAAAGCATTCTGCATCAACACCGTGCGAGAATCTGAGGCCCCCTAGATAGCTGATGACTGCTGCATAGGACTCCACCTTTCATGAGCGTGTTCTGGATTTAGCAAACATGGCCCTGTCGTGCCTTGCCGGACCCGAAGCACAGCACAGCAATGCAGCTGCTGTTGATCCAGACAGAGATCAGGTCAGAGTCTCAAAGTCTGAAAGTGGCTGTCCACTTTTGTCTTGATCGTGCTGGTTTGAGTGCCAAGGCTGTTCAAGGCATGGCAGCTTCCAGCAGCTTGCCTTCATGTGGCTCCAGACATGTTTGCTTGTTGGCGGATTCACACACAATCATGACAAGTCAACAGCGCAACATGTCTTTCAGCGACTTTGGACACCTTGCTGCAGAAGCAACCACACAATGTGCTTGAACAGAATCTCAATGCTTTGTGAGTAAACTTTGGTGTTGCTAGAACGTCAGAAAAAGCGAACGCCTTCCAGCTTGCATGTCTGAAGATCTGCTCTCCAGGCAACCTAGCCCAGGGTCTGGCAAGGTCCTTGTGGAGCCCTCTTACCTTGCGCTCGTACATTACTATGTCACTACGCTACGTGACTGTTGCAGGAGTGTCTGGACAGAGCAGCCATGGTGCCTGCAGCTTTGAATGCTGTTCTGTATGCCTTCCAACCAGCTGCAGCTGTTGCTGCTGTGGAACTGCACTTCCTGTCTGACCTTATGCATGTAAGTTACTATTGCAGGAGTGTCTGGACAGAGCGGCCATGGTGCCTGCAGCTTTGAATGCTGTTCTGTATGCCTTCCAACCAGCTGCTGCAGTTGCTGATGTGGAGCTACATTTCTTGTGCATGGAGCTCTTCAAGCAGGCAGCTTCCCCCATCTTCCTGGATGCTATCTTTGATGCTGTCGCTGTTGTCATCAACATGGTGAGTCATGCAATTGCTGACAGTCATGTGTAGAAACCAGTTAGTGCTGTATCTGGTCCTGAATGTATGCTTGTACTGTACTTGATCTCACCAACTTTGTTTTCTACTTCTGTGTCTTGCAAGCACAATGTCTTAAACATATGCACCCAAGAAGAACGACAGAAGTGCCTCTTTGCTGCATGGTGTTGTCATCATCATAAGACAAGCTGCAATGAAGATCAGTCAGGAGCGTGTAAAAGGTATGGGTGGTAACATGTTGGTGCTGGTATGATTGTTAATGTTATCATTGTCTTTATTACTAAACTGGATGTAATCTGCTTCAGTTTCTTCTTCTGCATGATGACAATGACAATCATACAGATGAAGAAAATGAAGCAGATCACATCCAGTATTACACATACCATGCAGCTAGACTCAAGTGAGCTTTTGTTGTTGCTTGCAGCTCGTGTCATAATGACAACAGCGCCTTAAGCAAACTGCACCTCTGCTGCTGTTCTCAAGTGCTTGTTATCATTGTCTTTATTACTATACTGGATGTGATCTGCTTCAGTTTCTTCTTCTGCATGATGACAATGACAATCATACAGATGAAGAAAGTGAAGCAGATCACATCCAGTATAGTAATAAAGACAATGATAACAAGCACTTGAGAACAGCAGCAGAGGTGCAGTTTGCTTAAGGCGCTGTTGTCATTATGACACGAGCTGCAAGCAACAACAAAAGCTCACTTGAGTCTAGCTGCACGGTATGTGTAATGCCCAGCAATATGTAAAGACTTCTGCAAATGTCACCAGTATACGAGTATGGAGGGACAAGACTTGCCCTGCACATACCTAGCTCATGAGCCAGAAAGCATCAACATTGCAATATCCATGATTGTTATCGTTACTACTATTGCTGTTGATACTGTTGTTGTTGTCATCAGTAGTATATCAACGCTACTTAGTGGTAATGTGTTACTCGTATTATACTAGTGGTATTTTATTGTTATCGTCGTCATTATCATTATCATTACCGTTATCAGTATCATTGTTGTTATTGTTGTTGTTATTGTTGTTTTTGTTGTTAATATTGTCACAGCGTCATAGTCTGAAGCCTAGTCGTGCCTGCAGCGCAGGTACGGTCAGCGCTGGTGTCAGGCAACACCAGCTTGGACCTGTACATGCTGTCCTACCATGCTGGAGTCACCATGCAAGTCCTGGCAGAGCTCACTGCCACACCTCTCTTCTATTACAGGCAAGTATCATGTATCACAGGCAAGTTTGATGTATTACAGGCAAGCTTGATGTATTACTGGCAGGTTTGATGTATCACAGGCAAGCTTGATGCATTACAGGCAAGTCTGATGAACTCATGCATCCGTGAATGAATTAACTGTCTTCCCCTAAGGTCAGGTACAAACAGCCCTTAGTAGCTTCCTGTATGAGGTCCTGCTGTTGCTGTTAGTGTACCAGCAATGGCTTTTAAGTGATGCTGTGGTCTTGAGGGCTGCTGCAACACGGCCTGCGTCTGCATTATTGCCCACGCCACACTCAATGCTAGTGATCTGCAGAGACAAGAGCTGAAACACAAATGTGATAATTGAAGTCATCAAGACTGGCAAAAGTTTTGGAATAATCTTTCAAACTCAACTAGCAAGAAACGTGGATCAGATACCCGCTTTGCCGTTGCATGCATGCTATAACACCCGCACCATGCTGTGCAATATGCTTTGTGCATGCAAACTGTATTCCTGAAAAGTTTAAAAGCACATTGGCTTTAAGAAGCACATTGGCTTGTCATCATCAACATCGTCATCATCAAAGCAAACTGTAGCATACCACAATAGGTGTTTGCAAACCATGTAACCTTTCAACAATGCGTGTCAAAAGATGGCTGATGTTGCTGATGCAGCCATGGCTTTGTATATTACTATTGCCTGTATAAAAGTTTGGTTTGTTGTTTTATTATAAAAAACGAAATATTCCATTTTTCTCAGCAATTGATTATATGATATATGACATCAGGACGCTGCTGCAGGCTGGTTATTCAGGACAAGCCTTTCGCTGCACCCCTCCGCCTCATTGCTGCTGGGTTGGACCTTCACAGCCTTCCCCTGGCACCTCCCCCCTTCAAGCAACAGGGGTTAACCTGCGTGCCCATCCTCCCCGGCACAGACACCCATAGCACTGCAGCTGCTCAAGGTGGCTTATGGGTTTGAGACCCTCAACCCTCTGCATGCTGCTTTACATGCATTGTCTACATTCTGGGTCACCAAGCGATGTGTGTATTGAGTGCTCATGCACTTGTACACCGCTGAAACCCAAATGGGGCTGAATGAGAACGTTGTGCCCCAGACATCAAGCACGGCAGCCAACCAAAGCATGATAGCCAGATCAGACTCTAGTGTTGCAATGAAGTGTAACAGGATGTACAGTCTGTAAGCTTCTTCTGCTTCATCTGATTGATGTTTTGCATGAGACCAAGGACTTGCACAGGCAAATTCAAGCGCCGACGCTTGATGAGAGGTTTTGCCATGACACTGGGAAGACCAGACTGTCTGTGTTTCCAGCTGAAGGTTGATGTTTATGTGGCTTCCCTGTTTGAGGACATGCCACACAGACAATTATTTTCAGCTGGAAACACAGATAGTGTGGTCTCCCAGTGTCATGAGCTACTCAGGAGTGTATGCTCTTAACTGTACTGGAAGACATGTACATAAGCAATGAATGGATGATTGATTGACTGACTGACTGACTGGTTGACTGATTGATTGATTGATTGATTGATTGATTGATTGATTGATTGATTGATTGGTTGGTTGGTTGGTGGTTGGTTGGTTGGTCGGTCGGTCGGTCGGTCGGTCGGTCGGTCGGTCGGTCGGTCGGTCGGTCGGTCGGTTGGTTGGTTGATTGATTACTTGATTGATTGCTTGCTTGCTTGCCTGCTTGATGCCTATCTCATATACGGGGGACGTGTGTTCAATGAATGAATGATTGATTGATGTCTGTCTGTATGGCAGGTGCAGCAGAGCTGCTGTCAGCTAGAGCCATGGCCCTGATGCTGTGCTTCAGTGACTACGAAGCCACAGGCTTTCTTGACCAGGCAGCCGGTCACTTGGCCACCTCAGAACTACTAGATCAGTGTGTGGACAATATCCTGGGCTATGCTGGTGAGCCTGCTCTGTGAGTGCTAAATTATACGTCAAGGTCTTATGTGGGACAACCGGCAAGCTGTCTTGCAAGTATTGAGGCTTGGGGCATGCATCTGAAGACCAATGTTGAAACTTCATCTGAATGCAGGAAAGACATTGTGTGTGACGCAGCAACATGCAGCTGCTCTGTGCTGTCAATGCACAACTGCCACACCAGTCAGCACAATGTAAGAACAAATTTGAACGATCGACAGTCATATTTCAGGTTACGATCGTATGCAAAGTTCCATCCATAAGAAGTGTTCTCTGCCTGGTGTGCCTGCAGGCTAGGCTTTGCAGAGGCCCAAGGTGGATGCAGTGGGGGCAGCAACACTGATACATGGCTCAGTTTCATGCCACCAACAGTGCATCTCCATATTCGGTGCATGACAAAGTGCTGACACATGGCTTACCCACATGCCAGCATCTTGTGGCACGAGAAGCAGTCTCTGCAATGGTGTGCCTGCAGGCTTGGCTTTGCAGAGGCCCAAGGTGAGTACAGTGGCAGTGGAGTTCACAGGGGAGGGCCAGATGCAGCTTAACAGCCTCCACATGGCGGAGGTGTTAACAGACGACTCCAACTTCAGGCAGAGGGCCATGGACAGCCTGGCGGCCCCCATGGCGCATGCCCTCTCACAATCCCCACAAGACTTTGCATCTGCCTGGCTAGCAGGTAGCACTGCTAATTGTGCTGTTTCCTATGTCACTGCTACTGTATGTACCTTTGCTATTTAATGTGTCACTGCTGTTAAGTGTGTCACTGCTGTTTGCTGCTGTCAAGTCTGTCACTGCTGTTGACTCCGTCACAGCTGTCAAGTCTGCCGCTGTGGCACTGCTGGTTGCTGTGGCACTGCTGTTTGCTGTGGCGCTGCTGTTGAGTCTGTCACTGCTGTTTCTCGTGAGTTTGCTAATTTTGTGTCAGTCGTGATCATACTCAGAAGGTGGTTCGCTTATGACTGCCAAAAGGTGTCCTTTCCATTGTGTATGTTGGTCCACAATCTGCCTGACTGTCTGTCCATCTACCTTCGTGTGCTTGTAAGGAGATGCACCCACTGCATGTGGGGAGCCTAAGAGCAGCTTGGATAAGCACACATGCCTGTTTGCTCTTGTGACGAGGTGTGAATGTGCCTGTAAGTCAGAAGCCTTGCATCATAATCTCGAGCAAACCACACTCTACAAAGCAAGCTGACAGCTTTATCTGAGCTTGACAAGCCAATCTTGGCAATCAGGCATCCAGCGCAAAACCTGTGTGCAAAACTTCCTTCTTGACAGCCCTTCTTGACAGCCCTATCCAGCATCATTACAGATCAGCACTTGTTTTCATTTGGCCTAGACTACCAACACCGCGACATTAGGCTCTGTGTCAAGCCAAACTCCTGCCAGCTTGGATCTGTTGCACATCACCAACGCCTGTGCTTGCATGTCTGCTGAGTCACAATTGGCTCCACACTCTAGACTGTAGGCTACTAATTGTATGCATGTGTCAGCAGGGCAGGAGGCTTTTGAGCTGCACAGCAAGGACACAGTGAATGATGCCACCTACCTTCTGCTCAGCAGCCTTTCAGTAGAGGCTCTCAGGAAAGCCAACATCATCAAGGCACTGGCTATGAACCTGCACTTGGCACGTCCAGACAAAGACCCTGGCTCATTTGTGAGTACCAAGTCTGCTGATCTTCTTGCTGTAAACCTGCACTTGGTGCGCCCAAACAAAGACCCTGGCTCATTTGTGAGTGCCAAGTCTGCGTGGCTGTGCTTCTTCTTGCTATGCACATGCCCTTGGCACGTCCACATAAGGACCCTGGCTCATTTGTGAGTGATGAGAATCTTGCTTGAATTGTCTTGCTAGGACCCTTGCTGCAGTTGCTCTTGAGCAATGCGCATCATCTGAGCGCTGGCTGTGGAATCTGCCTCTTGGATCAGCTCAAGCAAAGATCCAGCGTGTTTGACACCATGTTTGCGTATCTTTGTATCACATTGCAATTTTCTGCCATGCTTCTGCCATGCTTGCACGGGGCTGGCACTCTTGACTGTTTATGAATGGTAGATGTACATTCCCAGTTGTGTATGAGCCGTTATATTTGCCTTGTGATACAGAGCCAGACATCGGCAGCAATGTCACAGCCTTGCAGCTTCTGACAACAGCATGCATTCCAAAATTGTACTGATGTGCTTTTATGTGCACAGGCACACACCAGCACTGTACATACGGTTTACTCCTAACATGATTGTGCACAGAGGCATACATTAACATTGGAGGCTGAACTGAGTGCTGCTGTGTTTGTGTGCAGAGGCATACTCTGGCGTTGGAGGCAGTTGAGAGGTGTATAACACTATTCATGACCCTGGGCAACTTGCATTGGTTCACGTCTGCTACATGCCCGCCCCAGCTTGAGGTATGGAAGCTGCATGCTTTTTGACATCAGATGTGAACGTATGCCAGGTCTGTGAAGATATAGGTATGCAAGGTCTGTGCATGGCGTCTGGCTCAATTCATTTAAGGATTGAAGTGCTGAATTGAGATGCTTGATGTACCGTCTGCAGGTTACATAGCAAGCCATGCACAGCATTGTTGTGAATTTGTAGAGCCAGGCATAGGCAAATGCCATATTCAGAGTCTCATTGAGCTGCTGCTTTGCAGAACTACTTTGCTGACTTGCTGGTTGAGCAAGTGAAGAAGCAGAAGCAAGATCAGAGCCTGAAGCAGGCCTTGCAAGGCGTCTTGGCAAATCTGCAGAGCCTTTATCAACATAATCAACTGATCTTTCAGGTATGTTTCTACACAGCACGCCTAACTGCTGTGCTTGAAGCATACAACATGGTCATCAACTGCTGCTTATACAGCTGGTGCTTGTATTGCTGGTGCTTGTACAACCATTGTGCATGCAAGTGAGAGCCAATGCGTGTCTTGCTGCAGGCTGCACATCAGCATGTTCCTCAAGACGCCAACCTTGTGTTGAGTCAAGATGAATTGAAGCTTGGGGAGCGGCTCATCTTACATCTGCGCACAGTCCACTCTAGTTTGCCAGAGACAACAGATTGAGGGCCTGCTGCACCTCAAAGTTGAGAGTTGGCCAATGGACATGCTTCGCAGTGACTACAGCTGACTATAGAGGCATAGGTCGCAAGGCAGTGGACATGTGTCGCAGGCTGCATTTGTAGGTCTCTGATCTCCTTGTGAGTCTTGGTGCTGGGTGACCTTTCAGACGTGCATGCTTAGGTGTGCTTCTGTTTACATGACAGCACCATGTTTGCATTGCATGCTTGCCAGCAGCTCTGTAGGAAAGTCAAGGTAGGCCGCATGGCATTCAGCATCAGACAGTTTGTACATGAAGACAAAGCACAACTCCAGGAAATCCTGTTGTGCGTAAGGCAAATGAAAGGAACATGAATGTCATGTACATCATTGCCTGCATGCATCTTAGGCTTTGCTGCACAGTATACCACACTACTACACAACCAAAGCGACACCTGAAGTCACTGAAACAGCCACTGTTACCTGCTGGGCGGTTGCAAACACCAGGTGATGGCAGATGGTCACTGTGAGAATACAAATACTTACAATTCGTCAGGAGCAGCTGCAGTGAGAAGGGTTTGCAACTCACAGACGTCAACACTGAACCACGCATGTTGATGCTTCTGCTGAGCCTTGCAGTGCCGCTTGTAACAGCAGCTCCAGTGCATATTCATCAACAGCCCATTCAGGTCATAATTTCAAAGGTTTATGCTTTTCATATCAGCTAGAAGGTTGCTAGGGACAAGGTTGCTGCTGATCAACAGTTGTTGGGCTCAAGACGCCAGACAAACACAAAGGTGCTCGGCAAGCAACCAAGGTCCTGTCTTCGGGACAAGGAAGGGCTGCCATTGCCATGACGCTCATAAGCAATTGTGACTTGCATCAGGGCATTACAAATTCTTGAAAGCGTGGTGGTGAGCAAGGATGTGATAGCGGTTTCTGTGGGCATATGAGTTAACGTCCAAATTGGCTCAGAGACGCCTGGGTCCCAAGCTCTGGCTTTCAAACTTGGTCATGTAATACTATTGATATGGTATGCAAGGTCATGAGTGAGTCATAAAGCCCACAAAAGTGCAGAACTTTGGATACATGTAGACCTGCATTTATGACTTGGGCTGTGTACTGCTGCTCAGCCTTGTGAGCTTGCTGTTGCTGGGCAGCAGCTGGCTTTGGCTTCACAACAGCTGGTGTGTCACACAGGGCTGGACCTGGTTCTGAGGTTTGTAGCAGACCTGCTGCCTGACGACTCAGCAGAAGTGCCAGAGGTGGTAAGCACCGCAGCCAATTTTGGGGCAAGAGCTGATGGCTGTTGTGGCTCTTGAGCAGCCTGAAGCACACCAGCTACTCATGCTGATCCACAGGTCAGCGTAGCAAGTTGCGCATGCGCATATCTATCAACCAAATATGCATACATCCACACAGATGAGCAGTAGACGTGCATGGTCCAGCAGCATACCTGCGGTTTGGTGAGCACTACATACGGGTCCAATACATCTTTGTCGTCTTCCAGCAAGTCTGCAACAGGGACAGCCACTTGCTTCTCATCAGAGCCTGTGCACAGCAGTTCCATCCACAGCCTGACTAGCAAGTCATAGGCAGCTCATACCTGAGACATCAAAATTTGGCGGAATGGCTACATGGTGCAGCATCTGGCCACACACGGACATTGTCATCTCAACTGTTGTGCACAGCACATGACCATGATCTGAATATAACTGCTGATGATCCTTAGAAATTGCATCTGCATAAAATTGGCACACAGCAGGATGTCAATCATTGCACAACAGTGTGCAAGCCTGGTATCTTGTTGATGGCAGAAGCAGCTGAGATTTGCTGCTGTGCACATGCAACAGCTCATGCATGATTTGCAAACGCACCTTGCAGCTGCTAAATGCAGGTGTCACGTGTAGCACAGGTCAAGAACCGGCTTCCCAAGCTTGTCTGCACATGAACCCTCACTGCAGTGCGGTTCTGCCTGCCTGGATGTTGTGCCATGGACTTGTGTTACATGTACCGAAGAAGCACAACAGAAAGTTGCTTTGCAATCAGCACGGTATCAACCCCTGAATAAGGACGTGTTGCGGCAGCTTGCTTGGGCGCTTCCCTTCACTCATATCGAGCCTACTGTTTGCAGCTCCGTCGAGGGAGAGCGGACCAACTTTGCATATGAGCTACCGCAATTGTCCGACGTGAGTAAGAAACCACGCTTGTCACTGCTCGTCCAGGTCAGTTGCCGATAGACCAGTGATCTGATCTTATTGGACACTTGTGTACTTCGCCTTCCTCATGAACTAGGCAAGTAGCTCACATGACCTGCTTCCCTGAGACACGATGCGTTCGAGGCTACGCGTCAGGCGACAAAAAATCCCTAATTGCGCGCCAGAGGACGCTTACCATAGTACCACTGTCTGCTTTGAGGGCCAAGATGTCGATGTTGCCCTCCGCCCCCAGCTGGGAGTGCCGGGGATTGCCCTTGGTAACTCGGCATGGAGAACAGCTCTGATCATTAGATGTATGTATGCAGAAACTTCTCTCGATCGCGTGTGCCGGCACAAGGTTGCAAGCCCATATCTTTCCCGCTTGGTGTTTAAAGACCGAAGCCATTCATAAGATCTTGGCTCACTTCATATGCCTATAGGTATGATGCCTGATCTGATACCGCAGCAGCTCATTATGTCAAATGTACTCTTAGCTACCAGGTATCGCTGCAACAGCTTGTTGCTCAAATCTCAAGGCAGCATTTCAGCAACACTAGCCATTGTTGTGGGCCAGTGCTGACACAGCTGCATGTCATGTTGTTGTGCAAGGCCAATGGCATAGCATCTGTGCAAGCCTTGCAAGCTGTCCTTGCTCCACCAGCTGCAACATTGCCTGACATTCCGACGTTGGTGCTACATGTACATTTGCACATGTAGTACAAGCACACGTCGTGCCGCAGCTGCAAAAGTTCTTTTCTGCAAGGACCCCAAGGCTTCTTGTTGATAGGTGGGCAGTAAGGCCATTGCTGGTAACTCAAGTTTTGTGTGTTTTTGTTGAGACTGCAAGACGACAAGTTTATAAACCTGCAGCTGCAGGGCTGTTATCTGGGGATGTCAGGCTGCAGATTGGTACCGCACAGCTGCAAGGCTGCATGGCTGCATGGCTTCAAGGCTGCAAGGCTGCACGGCTGCACGGCTGCACGGCTGCAAGGCTGTCTGAGCTGTAATTGCTGCGCTGCAAATTGCTGCGCTGCAAATTGCTGCGCTGCTGGTGCAGCTGAGCTGTAATGGCTGAGCTGCTGCTGCTGCTGAGCTGTAATGGCTGAGCTGCTGCTGAGCTGCCAGAGCTGCATTGGCGCTCCTGCTATGGCTGCAATGCCGCTGCCGCTACAGCTGAAGAGCTGGAAGGGCTGCATTGCCGAGCTGATGGCTCAACCAATCTTTAGGGTCTCTCTTTTGTGCTGAATGAGTTTCAACGCGGGAAAGGGGGTATGGGACTGACCTGATGAGTCTGCTCGGTATGTCCAGTCCCGGTCATCGAGCTTCAACGCTGCCGCACTTTCGACGTATGTCGCGACTGGTCTGAAATGAGCTCTGGCACAGCTTGACGTGTCTGTGTCCGATAAATTTCGTGCGATCTTGCTGCTTGTGATCTAGGGTATGTAGATTTGTGGCAACTTGGACGTTACGGCCTGGCCGGGTCGGCATGAGGTCCGGTACACCAGCAGCCTGGAAATTCCAGCCGTGAGGCTTGACCAGACTCAAGTCTGTCTCGACAACAACCCACTTTTTCTGGCATAATCAACCACAGTAAACCACAAATGCTGCAACGTCACTGTCCTTGATGGTGACTACATTCTCCCACTGCACATCAGGACCCAACTGATACCCGTAGACACAGCAGGGACGCAGCCTGAAAGCTGATGCAAAGGGATACTCCTGGTTGGTGACTGAGGTACACACAGGCAAAGCTTCCCTTGCAACAATAGGCCAATCTATACTGTTAAGCATTGCTGTCAAGAGCTGCTGTTTCAACAGGCACACCCAGGCTGTCTCAGGCATGTCTGCAGACATAACGATGCCAGGCAACTTCAGCAATGGCTTTGTCTTAGTCACTGTACAATGTATTGCAAACCAGTCTAGCATTTGCTGCATATGCATGGATTGCAGTAAGTCTACTAATTGCTACTTCAAAGGCTAGGCCTGGCTTGTGCTGCCGATGTACACTTTGCTGCCAATTGGCTTGGCCAAGGTGATACTATGCTGCTTGACACAGGTGTGTGCAGATGAACACATGTCCCCCAAACACCAGCAAACAACTTCGCCAATCTGTCGATTTGTGATGTTGCCTTGAGTCTCTGATAGCTCTGTGTCAGCCATGGTACAGTCCTCTATGCATCAGGGAGCTGAAAACTCCTTGCAAGGGCTTCACGAACGATGCACAAAAGGTGGAAGGAAAGAGGAAAATAAAGATATAGGAGAGCAGGGCAGGGGTGAAAGGCTTTAAGGAGGCTCAATTACTTAGAGGCATCCCGGCCTTCCACCTTAGCTCCATGCATGGAGGCTGCTCCTTGCATACTCTTCTTTGATGATGTAAGCGGTAGGACTGGTACCTTGGCCATTAGCTTGCATTTGCTTCACTTGCGTTATGAGCCGCTGTTGCTTTATATGACCAGCAGCTATGCAACCCCAGTGTGCCAGTTTACAGCATGTGTGAGAGGCATTCTTAAGTCTTGCAAATGCCAACAGTTCAGATAATCCAGGCTTGTGCAGCCCCTGCAGGGCTGTCGCAAAATGGCATCTTCTAACTAGCAGATGCCTTCGCTATCAACTAGTTTCACAGCACAGGGCATGCGCTCTCATGGATTACCAATGAATACGATGTTTAAAGGTAGAGTAGCTATGCTGTGGCTCAGCGCTTAAATCTGACTCTGAGGACATCAACAGACAAGGCATGATGGAAAGCATCAGAAGTGAGGTGCATTGCCGTGTACTCAGCGCTAGGCTAGCGGGAGAAGTTGTAGTCTTGGCAGCTACAAGGGAGCCACAGCGCCTCAGTAAAGGATTTTGCTAGGATTTTGAGAAGATCATTTATAACATTGACTCAGTGATAAAATCTTCTGCACTGCATGCTCAGCTCAAGCATAATATCCGCACAAGTGCTTCAGCCAGCAAGAAGGGCACATCTGCATAAAGGTCTTCTGCACAACTGCATGCTACAACGCTTTCATGTGTCATAGACAATAAATATAAAACAAGAAAGGCTATTCAACTGAAGTTCACTGACACACAATTGTCACTGAGCAACACAACACCAAGCCCTCTCATTCATCTGAACATGGGCATGACTGATGCCATCTCACAGCAGAGCAGAAAACCTGCCTGCATCTGAACCACAGCATGGTAGATGTACTAACATTGTTAAGCAGATGTTAGCTTGTTGGAAAGGAGGATGTCTATGTCAAGGTCTTTCATAGCTTCAGAGTCCGAAGAGTCATCTGGATGTTGCCTAAAACTTGTAACTAGAGCTTGCAGACCATAGGCTTCACATCTCTGATGTCCAACTGCAATGACTGCGATGTTGAGATCCTTCGCAACCTGCATTGCTGCTTGTCTGACTTGCCCAGTGATGTATAGATCCACATTGTGTTCTGACTTCATGCGCTGCAATAAATCAGGGTTGAATGCACCCATGACAGCCACAGTCCTGATGTGAGGCACGCCATGAGCTTTGCTTGCATCTGAGCCGTCAAAGAGATGTTCCACATGGTGCCGGTACTTTCCATAAGGCTGAGGGTGATCTAGACTTCCGACCATACCTATGCGTCTTTCAGTTCCCTTTCTGTTTGTCCAATACACCTCTTGCAGAGGGTCCAGAAGCTGTAAATCAGCGGCAAGCGCGGGATTGAATCCCACTGTCATGTTATTGTCGAAGTCGTCGTGAGACCAGAGTATGTAGGAGTTGGGGAACGACCGAACGTGCAAGTCAAAGGGCCGGTGCATAAAAACAGCTTCATAGGATCTGTCTTTCAACTCTGGTGTGTCATCTGATGGCTCTAGAGCAAACAGCATATGTTGCACATCTCGTTGCTTCTGTGTCTTGCTCTCGGGGGAATACAGCGAAGGGAAATTCTCGCGTAGTGGAAGTCTCCAAACAAACTTTAAGCGATCTGTTTTCGGTACGGTCCTTCCGAGTATTCTCGAAGACACTCGCTGCAAAATTGTGTCGATATGCACCATGCCACCGCAATGCAGCAACTGCACTCGCTGCAGTTCGTGTTCACTTGATGTCCTGGTGCAAACACGATGCCATGGCTTAACCATGGGATACTAAATGGACAATTTGTCGATGCAAGTTCTCCGGAACCTATTTAGGTCAATTTAGGGAAGCGCCTACCGGCGGACGTTGACTACGCTCTTCTGCTCTTCCTGATACCGCGACTCGGTTGCGCTGCATAATGGGTGGCATAAAAAAGAAGAAGGTCAAACGTGGCATCGAGCACCACAAACGTTCGTTGGAGGAAACGCTTGAGGCGCCAGAAACTTATGGCGTGAGGGTAAGCGAAGCAAGTCCAGACTGCCTCCGGCCCACTAGTGCGTGTGTCAACATCCAAAGGTACTAAACTCAATGCATATGTAGACAAAGACCAGGCCTGCAAAGCGACGAAAGGCAGCAGCCGCAGCAGCAGCGGACGAGGCTGCAGACAATGAAGAGGTAGCTGCTGCGCACTTTTGATGTAGCACCTACTCTCTTTGAGTCTGGAACCTTGCAATATATCGTTGCAGTTTCTTGTGCAGTCGCCATTGTGTATGCGTCCGTGATGTCAACCAAATAGGCTGTGTCTATGCAGGCGCTGTCTGAAGCTCTCAGTCACAAGGTTATGCGTGAAGCAAGGGCGCAGCAGGATGAATTGGATGCTGAGGACATGCCAGAGGGTGCCATTTCACAGGTGTGCTGATTGACAACAGAACAACAGTCTTCGAACATGTCAAACGCATACATGCATGCTTGTATACATGCTCAACTCTATCAAGCCTTGTGAATTGCAACAACTATGTGATGCGAAAGGCGTTTTTCTGTTTGCTGCATCTGCAAATGATTGATGCTGCCTTGCAGAGCTGTACCATCGTGCAACAGCTTGGTGATCATAAAACATTCCCGTGTGTGGGTCGCAACAAGCACAGCATATGCTGCAAGAAAGTTACTTACTCACGCGTCCTTGGCATATTTGTCTTTGTCTCCTCGGGGCAGTCTTGGTGCTCACTCTGGGTTGTTGCAGGCAGGTCATCAAGCAGCTTCCACAGCAGTTGACAGCGACAGTGACGACGGTGAGGACTTTGACCAATACAGTGACTTGGACGCCTTTGACACAGATGAAGTAGAGGTTTCACCTGATGATGAGCAAGCGCTTGCTGCTTTCATGGTAAGCTTATCTACTACATTGAGCCCACAGCGCTATCTGACGCGGGGTTCTGACATGAGCAGGCAGAGCTGCGTTGCTGTGCTATGATGCGCGTGCCATGATCGCAAGCCAGCCGCTCAAGCACAGTGAGGGTATCATTAAGCCATGTCAACAAGCCATATCAGCATTGACGGTGCCCTCACAGCTCTATTTCAAGCCAGCCTGTCTTGTGTTATCAGAGATGACACATAGCTGGGCATTTCTCATTAGCACTGTGAGAGATTATCAACGCTGAAATGGGTGCTTGCGGTGGCAAGAGGTACACATCATTGCAGCAAAACACATGTCTAAAACAAGTACAAGCAATGTTGGCATACAGTGCCATGCAATGCATTAATCAACCATGTATTGTAAGCAGAGTAAGCTGGGTGCGGACAGCTCATGTGGAGCACTCCACATTCTGCAAAACTGCTTTGCACCGCCAATACGTTTGCCGTTACAAACAAATGCACCTGACTCTCTGCCTGCAGATCACTGTCGTCACTCATCCAACCAGAGTTCAGGCATTGCCTATTTGCCTGGTCTCACTTTTGACTGTGTGCATGCAGGCCCCTCATGCAAATGGCTTTCAGCAGCGCACTTTGGCGGACATCATTCTGCAGAAGATCCAGGACAAGGAGCGCGCCCAAGGGCAAGCCTCCACCTCGGGGTATGCACCTCTGCACTGCATCCACTCATCACGCATCATGCATCACTGTCACAAGGTTCAGGCAAACTCTTAATGTGCACCACTGCAACCAGGTTCAGGCAAACCATTGTGAGTCAAGACTGTATAGGTCTGAGTCAAGAGTGAATAGCGATCTCAAGGGTACAGAGCTCTGAAGGCTAGAATGTATAATCTTGGTCAAAGAGCACACATCTGGTTCAGCAGCCTTGGCTGTGTTGTTCTTGTGCAAAGCAGAAGTGCCCTCTGAGCCAGCATGCTTTAGACCATTAGTCTCAGAGTTTCTAGGCATTTGTTTGTGTCTTAGCATTGTTGCTTGCAAGCACCATTTGCTGATGTTCCAAAGCTCGTGCATGATGGTACAAATTGATCATGCACAGCAGCGGTCTAATGTGTACAGAGGGCCAGGCTATTTGACCTGGCCTTACTGAATGGCAGACTCGCTAGACTAACTGAATCTTGTATAGATTGGCAGCCCTCGCTCTGTATCTGGGGCTATCATGAACAAGCTCTACATTGGCCATCATAGTGTGACTCCCAAATTGTCTTTTTGTAGCAAAAGTGCTTGAAAAAACATTGTTGGATGCCGCCATCTCGTGTTTGTGTGCTGTGTAGATATGCATCCAGCAGGAATTTCTTTCATTGTTCAGTCAGTCATTGCATCTGTGTCTCCCTTTAGGGTGAGGTAAGCACACTTCTGACCGTTCTACCTTCCATGCTGCACAGCATTCTTGCCGTGAATCACACAGGCGACACAGACATGGTCTGTGGCTTGATTCAGCCCATTTTCAGGCTTGGCAAACCACAAATCTATTAGGCTATTAGGGCTACATGTGACACAATGCAAATACAGATCTACAGCGTGATGCTTCCCAACAGCAGTGACCATGCCCAAAGTCTCTGGATGCATCTTGCTGATATTGACATGGGGTGTTGTGTAACAGGCTAGATGGAGCTGCTATCATTCCTCAAGGGCTAGACCCCAAAGTGGTGGAAGTCTACCAAGCAGTAGGCAAGATCATGAGCAGATTTACAGCTGGCAAGGTTCCCAAGGCCTTCAAAGTCATTCCCAACCTGCAAAACTGGGAGGAGATGTTGTTCCTGACAGACCCAGAGAAATGGAGCCCTCACGCTGTGTATCAAGCCACACGCCTGTTCATCTCCAACCTCAATGCCAAAATGGTGAGAGTCATATTTGAAGTTTGTCATGGCCGCCCCCTGTTCATTGCCAAGTTTGGTGCCAAAAAGGGCAAATGTCTGCTATGAAAATTGGCAAGTATCACCAGTGAGGCAGTCTACATATGTACAGCTCGTCTTACAGCATTAAAACTGTTGAAAGCTGTCAACGTCTGTACAGCTTGGCCAATGGCTTCAGCAGTACAAGCAGCATTGCCTGCTGCGCAGCCGCATTTGCTTTTTGTTGGTGGTTGCATGTATGATGCTGCACGCGTACATGCGAAAGACATTTTGAACATATTGCAGCACAATCTAGGACGTGTGCTGATCCCAAAGAACAAAGACAAGAGAAGTTTGCGCTATTCAGCGATTATAATGGAAGCCTCCTGAGGCGGCAGCCCAGCGCTGTGTGCTGTTCAGTGCACCAATACATCTTGCTTCATGGTCACGCTTGCACTTTTCAGTGTGCAATGAGGGCAGCATAGAACTTTGCCTGGTGAAGCTGAATGTCACTTTTTGCTCTGTTCCATCTGCAGGCTCAGAGGTTCCTTGCGCTGGTGCTGCTGCCCAAGGTACGGCAGGACATAGAAGACAACAAGCGGTGTCATTTTGCCTTGTTTCAAGCTATGAAAAAGGCCACCTACAAGCCAGATGCCTTCTTCAAGGTGAGCCTCCTGCCTGCATGCATTGCCTTTCAATGCAGCCTCATTGATATTGTCCATGTTCATTTGTGTTAGATTGGCTGCCATTGGGGCTGCTGTGGGGGTCAACGAGGATGCTGTGGGGGTCGACCAGGATGCTGTTGGTGTCATATGGAATGTAGCAAAAGACTCTCAATCTGGCTTTCATCTGAGTGCGGCCCATACAGTACATTGTTTCTGTGACTTCCATGCTACGCTGTTTGCTGACTGTTGCACTGTACTTCACAGGGTTTGTTGCTGCCGTTGTGCCAGTCTGGGGACTGCAACTTGAGAGAGGCAGTCATTGTGAGCAGTGTGCTGAAGCGAGTCTCTCTGCCGGTGCTGCACTCAGCTGCAGCCTTGCTGCGCATTGCTGACATGGCATACTCTGGCACCAACAGCTTCTTCATCAGAGTCCTGCTGGACAAGAAGTATGCCCTGCCCTACAGAGTGGTGAGGATCCTGTCTTGTGCTTGTGCTGCTGTTGCCCACCCTGCCGTGCCCTGCCCTGCCCTGCCCTGCCCTGCCCTGCCCTGCCCTGCCCTGCCCTGCCCTGCCCTGCCCTGCCCTGCCCTGCCCTGCCCTTGACCTGCCCTGCTCCAGCCCTTGCCTTTGGCCTGCTCCAGCCTTTGCCTCTGCCTCTGTTCTCATGACCACTCATCCCTAATGCCCATCATCAGGTCTGTTGTCTGATAGTGCAGTGCGGAAGCTTTGCAGTGTGACAGTCTGTAGAAGGTGGCTGCAGAGCAGACCTTGTGCCCTTTCTGGTTCCCCATGTTGCTGCGTGAAGATGCAAAGCATGCCCAAGATTCGAATATGACGTTTGCAGATTGATGGTCTGGTGGACCACTTCACGCAGTTCCAGCGGGAAGAGCGCATGCTGCCGGTTGTGTGGCACCAGTCCTTGCTCTGCTTTGTACAGAGGTGAGTCATGCAGGCCTGGCATGCTCTGGTTATGGTCCTCATGCTAGGGGACATATTTATAGCTCGTGTCAATTGAGCTGTGCGCTTCACCTGCTCTGCTGGGATGCTATATTGAGAGATGCTCATTCGGATGACTTACGACATCATGGACACCTGCAGCAGCGTTTAGTTTGCAATGGTGCAAGTGCATGGCTTAGCACGTCACAATGCTAAGGATCTCATGTTTGATGGTTGCATGATGCCCATGTAGGCATAAGCATGAGATCCGTAAGGAGGACAAGGAAGCACTGAGGAAGCTGATCAAAGTGCAGTACCACTATCAAGTGTCTCCTGAGATCACTCGCGAGCTTGATGCCTCAAGGTACACACTTTCCTCAGCTGGATCTGTGCAGCTTGCGCTTTGCTTGCTGCTCAGAGTCGATCGGTTCTTGTCATATGCTGGCAAAGCATTGTAATGCACACATCTACTGCCTGATGACATAATGGTGAGCTCACGCCTAGTTGTTGAGTTTTGGGTCTGCATGCTGCTGTATTGGAGTGCGAGCAAGTCCACAAGTCTCATGATGCAGCTTCTGACCACATTCTATCATACTTTGACACTTTTGTTCCTGCACTTCACATTTTGTCAGTCAGATACTGTATGCATGTTTGCAACAGATGATCAGGATCGTATTGCTGAGGTCAGGGCAAGCTTTGTCATGCAGCATGCGATTGCTTTGCACAGTCATTCAGGATCCTGTTTTGTTTCAGGTCAAGAGGTGAAAAGGAATCTGGAGTAGCTGCAATGGAAGTACAGTCACGAGTAGGAAAGAATGTAGTTGAAGATCCTCGAGATCTGCCTCCTGTAATTTTGATGGACGAGGACTGATTTATGCTGCTCGCAATGGCTGGGATTGGCGTTCTTGCAGCCTGTTAGCCTGATGTGGTAGAGTCTTCTGTATATGCTATATATAGCACATCAAATCTGTGCCACAGTGCGTGGAATTAGCCTGTGTTGTGTGCTTCCACAGTTCAAGTATTCCCCAATTCAGTAATGGAATCCTTGATGAACATGCTTGCTGTTGCATATCGAGGGACCTATGAATTGTTTTGATTGTTATGGCCAATAGAGCCATTGTACTCATAAAGACACATGAAGCCATTGTACTGGCAGTTAATTTTGACTCTGTCGATTCAGCAAGGAGGGTCGGACCACTGCATGGATCCGAAGGCTGTACAGACATGTCGCCAAATTGCTGATGTCAAGATCATGATCAGTTGTGTGCAGCTTTTGACTGCATTCATCCAATGAGTCAACCCACTACGTGCACGAGGTCAAATACTGAAAGTCAAAATTGCATGCATGTTTCAAACCCAATGTGTGCACTGTAGCGTAGCGTCTGCGGTTATCGAGCGTCTGATCGACAGAGCTGTGATTGAATTGCCTGGCAAGAGGACTTGCTCTCCTGCTAGCCAGCTCTGTTTGTGATACCCTCAGTATGGCGGATCCTGTCTAGATCGAGGACGATTTACTGCCGCAAGCCGTGACGGCAATACACAAGCCCGCATGCAACAGCCAAAGCATAGCGGAGTTGACCCGCATTTGTCAAGCGCAATCTGAGGAGCTGTCAGGTTAGCATCTTGACTTCTTTCTCTGCTGTGCTTGAGGCATGCTCACGCGTCTCGGCTGATACAGCTCTGTGTGATGCTGCAGCAAAAGATGTCATCATCACATTCCTCAAAAAGAAGGTCAAAAATCTAGAAGAGACCTTGGCCCAAAGACCTGTTCTAAGCGGTGCCGCAGACAATGGTGTGCTGACACAAACAAATGGCAGGTAGGTCTGCCATACAAGCACCAGAAAGAAAAGAAAAGATCACCCCTTTCAGTGTCAGCTTAGTGAGAACCCCAGTATTATACTGGGCTGCCCAGGCATGCAAGCACTACTCTTGAGAAATCTCATGCCTGCATGCAGTTTTTGCAGCAAAAAGGTCAAATGCATGCAGGAAGAGAGCAGCTCCTGAAGATGAGCTACAGACTCCACAACGCAAGGTGGCAAAGAACCAGGCATCATCCTTCCTGAAGGCTGCAAGCGATCAGATGAAGAGCTGTAAGCACCTCTACTTGGACACATTGCTTGGCACACACCATTGCTGCTGCTGTTCCTTACAGTTCATCCTTTCTGCCTGCGCCTGCAGCTTTTGAGCGCAGGACATGGAATGTTGCAGGCATTCAGTGGGGAGGCATTCTGGAAGTGAAGTTCACAACCTGCGTGGAGCCTGGGGTTTTCAACAAGGTGTTTGATGGCTGCCCAAGGTCGCACTCTGCTGGCAAGCAAGAGCCAGGTGAAATGCCAGAGCCTGGCGAATTGGTAGTCGTCAACCTGGACAGAGATGAGATGTTGAGAGTGTTTGGGAAGGTGAGCATCTGACTGGCTGACATTGTGACAATACCTGGAAATGTGCTGCAGTCAGCATCCCTGACCTTCATCTGCTCAAGTTACTGCAGCTGCGTTTTTCAATCTATGCTTTTGCTTGTCAGCGCGTCTGGGCATGTTGCTGTTGTTTGCTGCTACTGCTGCTGCTGCTCCTGGTCATGCAGGAAGCAGTAATGTGAAGGGCATACATCACTGCAATCAAATCTCAAATTGCATGTTGCTCCACTGCACTTTCTCCACCACCTCCGCTCTTGATTGTGCCATGTGCTGCTGTCAAAAGCGGGGCGAAGGTTCAGGTTCAGTGGGCAAGGCACAATTGATAAGCTGACTGTGACATATGACAGAACAAGCAAAACAGCAAATGGAAATGGGACATGGGTTTTCAGCCAACACGCAGACTGACGTGTGCAACCATTGCTTTGTTCTGTCACAAAAGCATCTACAGCTATGATCAGGCTACAGACCTTGACTGGTCATCGCCAATTTACATCTGGAACAGTTGACCTGCTGATCTGTTGCAAAGTAGCGCTGGCCGTACAGACGCTGACCCTGCATTCACTGGGCAGACGCTTCAACCCAGATTTTAAACACTGTCAGTACTGCTTGTTGACATAAAATGTGCACCTTTACCCAGGGTAGCATGCAAGTGTGCCCTAAGCCCTTGCACCTGTAGCTGCGCCTTTGATGTGAGATGGCATATCTCGCCATACTATGCTGTGTGACAAAGTATGCATGAAACCTCTTTGATACATGCCGGCAACATGGTGCTAGGACAGGTTCTGACTTTTTCTGCTTGCCACAGAATTGAACAAATTGCCAGCAAGCCACTTGATAGACCACAAACACTGTTTGAATGGCTGACCATACCTGTCAGGCAATTGCGACTACTGGAATTGCGCTGTGGTGTCGAGGCATGTCACAAGGGTAACAAGTATAGATGCTGCAGCTTTCTTCCACTCTGCTTTCTTTGTTTTGACAAAGGGTGCAGCTGGTCCAGCCAAAAGGTCACCATGATGTAATCATGTAATCAGGGAATGCTCCGAAACCACATTTGGTGAGTTTAAGACTCTACATAAGAAAATGGGTCAGGCTAGAATGCTTGTTTTCCGTGACGAGCGGCGCTCAGCTCCATTGTGATGAACATTTTGACTGCTACGTACCATTAGTCTGCCTAGATCTTCATCAATAAGGTTGTCCGTTCGAGTTTGTCACATCCTTGGTTCCCCCCTTGCACGAAGATCACGCATACTTCCACCCACTATTTCTGACTTTCAGGTAGTCTTTGTTATGCAGAAGAGGCACAATTCATCCTGCACCGCAGCCAACTATCAGTTATCAGTACTCAGATGCAACTTGTGCTGCGAGAGGCTGATCTAACGGGCGCCATGCTTACCTGACTTGCTTCTTTGCAGGAGCACTCAGTCACACTTTACAGACGCTGCTCGTCTGCCGCGACCAGTAGTAGTAAGCGTCCTCAGCGTACAGCTCAGACTAAGGTAGCGACGTTCAGTGACTGTGCACCTGGCTCACACAGACTCTATACTGTCCAGTCTCACTGCTTACGATTTGAGTTGTGCCTCCTTAGGAGCTACAAAAGAGCTCGAGCTGTCAACATCAGCCATCGTCAGATCAACAGGCAGACAGACAGAAAGCCATGAAGAAGGATCAGCTTCAGCACCGCTCACACTAACAGACATGCTACACATAGTTCCAAGCAAGCATGTTCGAGACAATGTCATCAGATGCAAGACAAATACTCTTGACCGTCAATCGGGCATTTCGCAAGCATATGCATGAGACAGCAGATCTAGTGGTGGCTGACTGGACAGACGTTCCACTCATTGTCAAGGGTGGTTGGGCGTGCTTGCAGAGTTTAACGCTGACAGATGATTCTGGCAGCAGGCGTTCAGTGCTGCTGTCCGGTGGTTCTCCTTTTCCAGTTCTGCAGCAGGTCCACTGGCCTTGTCTTAAACACCTGAGCATGTCAGGGTTGCGGCTGAGCAGTATCACCATGTCTCAGCTGCTTGAGGTTGATCTGCCACATCTTGAGGATCTTGATCTCAGCAACAGCAAGCTCACGCGCAGCACTCTGCAGCAGCTGACCACATTGAACAAGTGGCGTCTTCTGAAAAGGCTAAATTTGTCTCAGAATAAGATTGACATGGGTGGTTCCGCACTGCTCGCTCTGGTTAACTGGCCCATTCTTCAACAGCTTGTCCTGAGCAATTGCCGTCTAAATGCTGCATGTACAGTATTGCTGGCTAGAACTTCCTGGCCTGAGCTGAAATGGGTGCATCTGGATAGCAATTGCTTGTGGTGTCACAAATATCTTGCATGTTATTTTCCCAGCTGGCCACTGCTGGAGTATGCTGATCTTAGCGGTGGTCCTGAAGGGAAGGATGGGTCCCCTGGGGCTCACAGCGTCTTGCGTGCAATGGCAGATGCTCAGTGGCTACATCTGAAGCACCTTGACTTGTCTGGTCGACATCATGAGCTGGAAAGTGCTGATGTGCTATGCCTTATTTGGGGACACTGGCCTGGTCTTTTAACATTGTCATTGAGTGGGAGCCTGCTTCAGTGTGAGTTGCTGGAGAGTCTTGCCCATCTTGTCCATGCTTCGTGGCCTGTCTTACAGGATCTTGATTTGAGTGGACAATGTGACAGTGATGCATATTGGTCACATGAGCATACTGCTATGCTATCTCAAGGTACATGGCCAATGCTCAAGAGGCTGAATTTGAGTCACAATATGATGTTTCCAGGTTGTATGCCAATGTTAGCACAAGGCCACTGGCCATTCTTAGAGGAAATGACTGACTGCTATATGGGCAGTGATGATCTTATAGATTTGTTCATGGCTGATTGGCCTCTGATGCAAGACTTAGATTTATCACGCAATTCTAAAAAGCTCAGGTTTGCCAAGCTGGCTAGCAACCCTGCCGTGCTGAGCATGTGGCCATTGCTGCAAAGACTGAACGATGTGGAACTTAGTCACAAGCCAGCTCATGTGAACTACTGCAGCATTGTACAGAAGCAAGTTAAGCGTATATACGGGCTAGGAAATACGTATATGGGCTAGGAAAAACGGTCCTGAATCGAAGTTGCCAACTTTGATGGCTCCTGTTATATAGCAAAAGATGCAGGCTCTTGATCTGGCCGATGAATTTTCTTTTGCAATGCAGTACAGTCCAGCTGGTCAACTTGAATCACAGCAATTGTGCCATATGGTATGCCATATCATGCGCATGGCAAGAAGCCCTCTTGCTTAACCAGGTTTTGTGAGCAGGCAGCTTGTGCCAATGATCAACAAACTTGTGACGAAGCAGAGAGTAGACTGTGATACATTGTGAGCATTCAGCAGTCTAGGGTGCATGTATGCATTCTCATGTGATGGATCTTTCATGTGGGGATAGGCTATTGATCCCAGATTCCTGAAGTGACTGCTCATTGGCCGAACCTTTGCAGCCTTTATCAAGACTTGACAGACACAAAACAGTTGGTAGTTCGTTGTTGCTAAGTCTCGGGAACACAGCTAGGTGCACGCCTTCGGGCTGTGCACCTCTCATTGTAACCATCGCCCCCACGCATATTACCCGCGCTATGCTCTTCACCAGGGCTAGTGTTCCTTGGTGCGTGATCCGGGAACCGGCCTCAGACCCCTCTTCTCGAGGTGCCAGTTAGAACCCGTGGTCTAAGCCGTGCGCAGAGGTCTATTCGAGTCGTCAGCGATGCTGGTTGGCGTACAGTGGCAGCAAGCGTAGCAGCGTCTGCCGTCTGAGGACCAAGAAACAGTTGTGACTTTGAGGCAGTTGTCAGTGGTCGGAAGACCAATAGGAGTTTGATTCGGAGTATAAGACCAGTATAAGACTCGCCAGGCGGCAGCTTGAATCGGCTTGAGGCTTCACCAGCTGGGCATCACCAACAGAAGACACTGACCAGATCGTCCAAAAGTGATTGGCATCCCTATAGCTTGGCTGGTTCTGACGCAGCTTCAGCGGCAGCAGCGATGTTCGTGGACTTTCTGCGCAGCCTGGGGTTGTGAGTGGCAGCACAACTCCAGTGGCAATGTGTGGCGACACACATGTTCCAATTGTTTACATTGTTTGATTTGTTGACACTGTTTATTCGTTGACTCATGCTCAAGATAGCTATAGTCTCTTTTAGTCTGGCAATTGTCAGTCACATCTTTCAGCCTCTGTATTGGAGTCTGCATCGGCAGCTTTGATGGTAGCTTATGGTTTTAAAGCCAATATTGAGTGGCACAGTCGCAATCTTTCTGTTTTAAAACACTTTTGGTTGGGGAGTGGCGTCACAGCTGTGACGAAGCAGAGAGTAGACTGTGATACATTGTGAGCATTCAGCAGTCTAGGGTGTATGTATGCATTCTCATGTGATGGATCCGCCCTGCTAGCCGGACGTTAAATGGCTTAGTGGTTAGAGCATCCGCCTGTCGGGCGGAAGTCTTGGGTTCAAACCCAAGCCTTGCAGATTTGTTCGTCTGTAAACGAGCCGTTTTCGGCTTCCTCAGGTTCTGAGGCCAACGGATGATACACCTGCTCATGTTATCTAATCGAATGGGGTAATATACTTCCCGTCAAAAGGCGCGGTGCCTATAACAACCCGGGGATGGTCCCGTTGTCACCGAATAAGGCGCGGTGCCTATAACAACCCGGGGATGGTCCCGTCAACACCGAACATACCCCGGTCGACCTAGCCGGAATATAGGTACAGGTTCGTCCTGGAAGAAACATCATGACACGGGCTTAACGGCCTCGGGTTACGTTCAAGCCGCCGTGCGCGTTCCCGTTATCACGCCTAGCGGCGTAGGATTTTCTTTTCTTTTCATGTGATGGATCTTTCATGTGGGGATAGGCTATTGATCCCAGATTCCTGAAGTGACTGCTCATTGGCCGAACCTTTGCAGCCTTTATCAAGACTTGACAGACACAAAACAGTTGGTAGTTCGTTGTTGCTAAGTCTCGGGAACACAGCTAGGTGTACGCCTTCGGGCTGTGCACCTCTCATTGTAACCATCGCCCCCACGCATATTACCCGCGCTATGCTCTTCACCAGGGCTAGTGTTCATTAGCGTCACAAACTTTTACAGTCAGCAGTGCAACACAGCACTTTTAGTGCATCAGTCTATGCTCCCAATTGGGCTTTGCAAAGCGATGTCATGCATGTGCTTCCTTGACAAGAGTGCACCATTTCAATCACAGCAACTGTGTCCTGCCTAGGTTTTGCTTGTGCGGTGCTCAAGTAAATGGACAGAGTGTATATAACTTTCACGGTGTGCATACTGGCTTTCATGCCGAAACACGGGTACTCGCCGCTCAGATCTACAAAAGTCATCTGGGACACATTTCTCTGGTTTCAGAGCTCTTGCAATGCAAGTGGGAAGACTTTAATGGTGCAAGCATACTTGTCAACGCTTGTCACTTTGGGTGGCTCTGCTACTTAGCAGCATGTCTTCAGCACAAGCAGCTGCAGTGTCGGCGCAGCACTTTTTCTCTGGTGCCACGAGGTTCGCTGTAGTGGGAGCAAGCGCTAATCGTAACAAGTACGGCAACAAAGTTTTGGTGCGCGATCCACGTTACTTCGCCATCAAGTTACCCTCAGTGCATTTAGTTGCGCATCTATGACAAGCTGATGTGCAGAGATGGTATCAAGATCGTAAGATGACTGTAACACCGATTAATCCCAAAGGGGGCAGTATAGAAGGCATGGATGCAGCAACACGCTTGTCAGACATGGTCACAGCAGAAACTGCAGGTGCTTGTGCTGTCAGCATAATTACCCCTCCTGCTGTCACTACAAATATTGTCCAAGAAGCATATTCAGCAGGAATTACACGCATCTGGATGCAGCCAGGAAGTGAGTCGCCAGAGGCAGTGAGCTTTGGGAAGGAACACAACATGACAGTAGTGCATGACTATTGCATCCTTGTCAGTGGTGATCAGGCTATGTCTCAGGCCAGCAAGATGTGATGGCATAAGCAGGCCCAGCTTTTGTCAACAGTACAATCAACAGATGCTACATTACAATCAACAGATGCTACCTTAACAAGAGACTACATTGCCCACAACGCAGAATGTTTGTATACATATACATCAGCTGCTCAGCACTGCAAAAGCTACATGAAGCTTGATGTGCTTTCAGGCTTCTAGCTGACATTGAAACACTATTCAGACTGGCTGTTTACCTCAATACAGTTCTCTGCCAAAATGATCAGCTTGTTAGTTGCGTACCATTCCTCCTGCAGCAAATGCGCTAAGACGACTTGCCATGCAGCTTGTCTGAGGCTGCATGTCAGACACAAGTGCAGCTGTAACAGCAATCGCTGGCTACCGGACTACAATGGATACAGGGACCGTAAGTGGTCACGCCAGCCTTTCTATGCAGCTGTTATAAATGTCATGCATTTTGTGACCCTCACATTGAATCAAGATCTGTAAAACATAAGCAAAATGTTTACACCAGCAGCCTCAGCCTAGGTTTGACCCTCCTAGAAGACGATTAACGAGGAAGGCCACTGGAGCTGCCAATCTTAGTCTTGGCTGTTCTTGTTGATAGCTTTCAAGATGGCAGCATGAACTTTGGGTGTTGCGGTAACAATACCCCTGTCTATGTCGAGCCATCTGCTTTGCCCCAGCTCCAGTGGAGCGCCTACAGCATACACCATCCCATGTAGTTAACACAACAAAGCTCACTCACAGACAACACAGGCATACTGAATTTTCACCTGATTCTCAGTTGGCACAGAAATGCTTGTGATGACACAGCCAGTCTCTCGCTTGTAACAACAATTGCAAGCTGCCTGACATCGTGTATTGATCATGTGTTGATACACCACTTGCACACAACACCAACAGGAACAATCATTGCAGCACCAGGCACTCGAGGGCGATCTGCTGTCACCATGAACAGCAGCACTGCATGCCTTCAATGCTGTCAAAGCATGCACATACATGCTTGACTGCAACAGTCTTGACACAGACTTCAAGTCCTGCACCCCAGGCAGTGTGTCCCAACAGCAGCAATTTGAGGCATGCTGCAGTACCCCAGCAGGCCTCATATGGCATGGTTGGGGCATGCACACACCAGATAGACACAGACCGCTGCACACAGCAACCACCAGAGCAACTATCAGAGCAACTACCAGGGCAACTACCAGAGCGACACCCATAACTTCTGGCAGTGTAGTGTGATTGCTCAATCCCCTGAGCTAGTTCCAGCAACATGGCAACAAGCTGCATGTCAACGGTCAGGGTGAGTCAGCATGACAAAGATCACCTGAAGCATCCGTGCTGACAGCACCAGCTTCCTGGACGATGACTACTCCAGCAGCATGGTCCCAGATCTTCTCGCGGTACCCCTTGTGAGGGAAGCGCAACAGGATTGCTGCGTCACCTCTTGCCAATGCACCTGCGCCAATGCCAGGGTTTATGATCCCTAGCCCTAATCAATGAATATGCCCTGACAGGATGAGTCTTCCTTCGAAGGATGAATTCATACCACGACCTGTCACAGTCTACAGAAATCAAGTGAGAAGCACAGGGTCAATAAGACCAATGTCAATGCGACAAGAGATCAATAAGAACTTGAGGGGTTGGGTCTGATATGCGTTGCAGCCATTTTTGGTACGTAGACATGCAACATCATTACAGTGTGTTGCAATGACGCAATGACGTATGCTGTGCTGTGCTGGACTTTCAAATGGGCTGACAGCTTCACGTACACAATGTACTTTTTGCTCAGTGCACTCATTTGCAGATGACTACCGCCAAAAAAAAATGTTACTTTTGGCCTGCCAATCCAGCAACGGAGTCACTGAACAAGGTGGAGGAAGCTTGTACTCACAAGGTGCAGACAAGCATTTGCAGATGAGTAATGCATGCTGTTTTGCCGCATCACATGCCGTCTGCGTTGCCTCTGGCTGTCTTGATGCCAAGGCAACGCAGATGGCACAGCATAGCATGGCATTTGAAATGCTACTACTGTCTGAACACAAATGTAACGCAGACAGCACAGGACAAGATGGCTTTTGCACTGCTTTTGGCTGTCTAAGCGCAAAGGCAATGCAGACAGCAGAGCATGCCTAGCACAGCACGCACAGCACAGCTTGCAAAGCACGGCAGTTGCACGTGCACAGAGACATACCATACTTGGCTTGGCTGTCCAGCCGCAAAGGAGGGGCAGTGACTCCCAGCTCCTTAGCAAGCTTGGAGGTAAAGCTCTGGTTAGAATGCTTGCTCTCATAGGACTCCATGAAGCGTGCTTGGGAGAAGTCTGATGTGTCTTGTAGCTGCAGCCTGCTGGATGGTGGTCCTCCTGTGCAAACCAACAGGGACACTCAAATCTTGGCAGAAAAGCGAGATACGCGAGCAAATCTCTACATTGCCTAGTAGCAAGATGCCAGAGTAGTGTTTGAGCTTGCTTATTGGTGAGACGTCTGAGCAGTGTTTATTAGCTTGTTCAGTGATGAGATATCTGAGCAATGTTCTAGCTTGCTTACTAGTGAGACGTCTGAGTGATGTTTTAGCTTGCCTAGTGGTGAGACATTGCAGCGATGTTCTGGCTTGCCCAAGTGCATCGTCTCCGCAGTCTTCTGCCCTGCCTACTTGTGAGACATCTGATCAGTGTTCTAGCTTGCCTAGTGAATGGCAAATTGCCCTCAGCAGTGCATTGTGTCAGTGGGCATGAACATTAGCAACTCAGAGCTTGATTTGTAGTGCTGGATTTCTGATGGATAGACGCTGCCTGATCTGACAAGGCTCTTAGCATAGAAGCTAGTCTGACCTGTTATGAATGGGCATCATTGCAGAAGGTCAAGAGTTGAAGCTTTTGCCGTTGACCTAGTTACAGACCCATGTGGCCCTGGTAGTTAGCGCATTTACCGTTAAGCGCTCCCACAAAAGCTCCTTGCCCTTTGATGGCAGTGAAAAGGCAGCCGATGCCTTCTGTACCCACCCTCTCAGCCACTCCTGCTGCCCCATCCTCCTCTTGAATGGGCTGCTGCGGCAAATTGGGACACCCAAGAACTCCCAACACCACCTGCATTGGCATTGCTCAAATTTTGTACAAGACGATAAGCTAGTGTATGCATGCAGGCTGCAGGCTGAAAAACGTGTGACTGCCCTATTTTCTGATGCCAGGAAGGCTGCAGAATCTGAGTAGCACGGGCATGCCTACCATTCAAATGCCACATCGCAAACAGGATTCTTTTCACTAATACTTGCGATACGCGCAAGGCTGATTTTTCAGCATTTCTTACGCTTCTGCTTCCTGACCTTGAATTAGCGTTGTGTGAGTGTACATTAGACAAGAGTGCTGTTGTCATCTCTTGCGTTGTGGCAGTACATGTATAGTCTTGTTCTGAGGTCTTGCATCAGTGTGATGCATGCATAGTCTTGGTTTTCATGTTTTGGACCATTCTGATGAGTGTGAAGTGGGTGCAGAGGTGGTGCAAGGTGTGGGATACCTGTCCCTGGTCTAGCAGGCCAAGGCAGATGGCATACTGGCGCAGCCCCACAAAGCCCCGGGTTCCATCAATGGGGTCCAGCACCCAGTGCCTTCCCTGCACCAGTTACACAACCATTAATAATTGGGCTGCAAGTGCTGCTTGTGCAGCTGCTGCCTTGAAACGTGAGCGATGGTACACAAAGGCGCAATGTCACAATGCTCGTTCGACGTAGTCTAGTATCCGGTGCTTTCCCTGCAGGTCTGCCGGCAAGAAAGCATGGCAATTGAGCATGACAGATAGTACTGTCCTGTTGCAATGCAGGAAATGGACAAGCAGCCGTTCAAGTGGCTTGCAAGTGGACTGCAAGTGGACTGCTACAGCTTGTGGTCCAGCTACAAGGAGACTGCAAGTGGACTGCAAGTGGACTGCAAGTGGACTGGAAATGGACTGCAAGAGGACTGCTACAGCTTGTGGTTCAGCTACAAGAAGACTGCAAGCAGACTGCTACAGCAGTTCAAGTGCAGGCTTTTGTTGCAACCTGCCTGAGACCCTCCTTGAGAGGCTCCTTGGTCAATCAAGTCCAGAACAGCCTGCTTGCTCAGCTGCGGTGCACCATCTTCCTGACACAAGATGCTGTTCACCTCATCAGTTATGCGATCTGCCATGGCTTGACTGTCCTGGGACCTGTCACATTTTACATCTGTTGCTGTCTGGGCAGTCCAGTACAATACTTGACTTCTCATGAAGTTGACGCCGAAAAGTGTAGTCTTTTCTTTTCTTCTTTGTTTTTCTGTTGCTATCAGGGCACAGACAGTCAACACAACACTGTGTGGGGCAGCAGCTGGGGGTTGTTTTGCAAATCTCAGCAATGGCAGATGATGCCAAGGGGGAGAACCACAATGCTGGCTGGAGCAGAGCTGTGCTAATGAATGGATCAAGGTATTGCAGAGGGGATTCTGATCCACAACTTGCCGCATGCAGAGCTGCTGGTTGCACTGTGCATGTCATGTTAATGAAAAGCAAGCAATGGTAATACAGCAAGGGAGATGCCAGTTGGACTGCAGTGAATGTGAAACACACTGTGACCACCAAATGACAGAACAGCATGATGCAAAACAGTACATGTACAGGCTGCTGGTGCGTGATCGAGCTGCATACACTGCAACTACTGCAATGGTGTGTGTCAAACAGTTTCTTTGGTGACAGTACAACAGAGCAGCAATTGTGCAATGACCTGAGGTCAGCAGAGTCTTCTTCAGCCACCATGGAAAACTGCATGCTGGGGAGTGAGCTCTGTAAGCTATATGCCACCAGTGCCTGACTGCCTGCAAATGCACAGGCTTTTTGTGCTGACTGTAAGCCTGTGTGCTGGCACTTCTGCACCAGGCCACGTAGGACAGAATAATTTGCCTTGAAACAAGGCAGATACACGCAGTCAAAACACGTAGCTTCCCAGGCAGTCATACATTGTCCTTACCATAGTCTGCTATTGTCACTGGTGAATCATCACTCTTGTCCTGCTTCTCTCCTGCTTTGAGCTGCAGCTGGACTTTCTGCAAAGCAGAAGCAACTTGTCTGAGGCCTTACTTGGGATAGCTGTTTTCACAGCTTCAGGACAAGTTTTCTCAACATACCGTGCAAAGCCGTGCAGCTAGCCTGACAGCTGCGCAAGCAGCTTGCATCTCATGCTGGTACGTATTGCTCATGTTCTCCGTAGCACTGGCTTGTGCTGTTTGGGGACTGCCGCTTGCAGATGTGATCCACACCTTCCGCTCGTGAAAAGCCTGGTGTGGCCTCAGACAAGGTGAGCGCGTTGACTGCAGCGAACTGCGGCAGACGTGATTGAGGCCCTTACAAACAGCTAGACGAAGTCCACGCAAGGTGACGCGGTTTGCAGCTAGCACGGTAACGCTCATGCCCTATCTTGCGAACACTGCAAAGCCACTGCAGCAGCACTTTGAGTGCCATTGTCACAATTAGCACTGTGCTTGCACAGGAGCTACAAAAGAGCTTGAGATGTCAGCAGCAGCCATGGCTAGAGCAACATGCCAACAGACAGAAAGCCGTGAGGAAGGATCAGCACCGCTCACACTGACAGACATGCTACACATAGTGCCCAGCATGTTTGAGACAATGTCATCAGATGCAAAACGAATACTGTTGACAGTGAATTGTGCTTTCCGCAAGCATTTACATGAGACAGCAGATGTAGTGGTGGCTGACTGGACAGACGTTCCACTTATTGCCAAGGGTGGTTGGGCGTGCTTGCACAGTGTGACGCTGACAGATGAATTTGGCAGCACACATTCAGTGCTGCGGTCTGGCGATTTACCTCTTCCAGGTCTGCAACAGGTCCACTGGCCTTGTCTCAAACACCTGAGCCTGTCAGGGGTGTGGTTGAGCAGTATCACAATGTCTCAGCTGGTTGAGGTTGATCTGCCATATCTTGAGGATCTTGATCTCAGCAACGGCAAGCTCACACACGGCAGTCTGCGGCTGCTGACCAAATTGGGCAAGTGGCCTCTTATGAAAAGGCTAAATTTGTCTCAGAACAAGCTTAAGAGGGCTGGTGTTGCACTGCTCGCTCAGGCTGACTGGAATTCTTGAGCAGCTTGTCCTGAGCAAGTGCCGCCTGGATGCTGCATGTACGGTAGTTCTGGCCGACGCTTCCTGGCCTGAGCTGAAATGGCTGCATCTGGATGGTAACTCTTTTTGGTATCAAAGACATGGTACTTGTTGGTTTCCCAGCTGCCCTCTGCTGGAGTGTGCTGATCTTAGCGGTGGTCCTGAATGGGATGAGCGACCTGGGGCTCACAGTGTCTTGTGTGCAGTCGTAAATGCTCAGTGGTCACATCTGAAGCACCTTGACCTGTCTGGTCGGCATCATGAGCTAGGAAGCGCTGATGTGCTATGTCTCACTAGGGGACACTGGCCTGGTCTTTCAACATTGTCACTGAGTGGGAGCTTGCTTCGGTGTGAGTTGCTTGAGAGTATTGCCCATCTTGTCCATGCTTCGTGGCCTGTCTTGCAGGATCTTGATTTGAGTAGACAATGTGACATGCTTGATGATGATTATTGGCTACATGAGCATGCTGCCATGCTATCTCAGGGTACATGGCCAATGCTGAAGAAGTTGAATTTGAGTTACAATATGATGTGTGAAGGTTGTATGGCAATGTTAGCACAAGGCCACTGGCCATTGTTAGAGGCATTGGAAATGACTTACTGTGGTATAGACAGATATGATGTTTCAGGCTTGCTCATGTCAAATTGGCCCCTGATGCAAAACCTAGATTTGTCAGGCAATTCTAAGGAGCTCAGGTTTGCCAAGCTGGCTAGCAACCATGCCATCTTGAGTATGTGGCCATTGCTGCAAAGATTGAACGATGTGGAACTTAGTCACAAGCCAGCTCATGTGAACTACTGCAGCATTGTACAGAAGCAAACTAGGCGTATGGGGTTAAGAAATACCTATCGGGTGGACACAGCACTTAAGCTTTAGACTTGCTTTGCACCTGGTCGACTGTCAAAATGATGTTGGCAGGTTATTGAGAAATTGGTCTCTTTGGGCAGAACAATATACAACACTCGCTGACCAGTCAACATGACGTCATCTCGATCATTTTGGCACACATGGTCATGACTGCATTTTTTCAAAAATTGAATAATAGGCTCATGCATATCTGCCAAAAGGTTCTGCAGTGATGTACACACCGTTCCCGACGTTTATTAGCTTTGCTGACAAGTGCAGATTTAGGAATTGGTCATCGGATTTATACCACTAACAAAATTACAGGCCTAGGTCTCTACATGATCTTGAGCTGAGGTAACACTGTCATAACGTTCAACACACTAATTATAATGCAAACAATCTTATGGGGTTTGCAATACAAGTTTCTGCAGTCAACTTCCACTATCTTCACTTGTGCAACTTGCAAACAAGCTCAAGGAAAAGGAAGAAGTTGTTTTTATGACCTACAGTCTAGAACACAATCAACTTCGTTCATACGTAGGACTTCGGCAGCATTCTGTGTACAATGTAGACAATGTCCAAAGCGAAAGTAGGATTGCATGTGCCGACTCTGCGCCAACATTAATGAGAACAACTTTGCACAGGTGCCTGAGAACAGGTCTTTAGCCTTTGCAAAAACAGCAATTTGGCAATCGTCCTGTTGCAATGCTGACATCCCCTTGAACAACCTCACTCAAAGGGTCGCATACACAGGACTATCTCCTGGCAAACCCAGTGGGTGCATAGCAAGTAGCTGCTGAATGACTAAACCGATTAAGAGCCACATTACTGAACAAGTTAAGAGCAAGCCTTCAAGCCAAGCATCATAAAGAAGCCTCGCACAGCTTAGTCTGGTACATCTGACTAAGTTCCAGCATGGTAAGCACGCCCACATGCAAAGCTGAACAGCAGCATCACAAATTTGGAGGCAAGGTGTCCCCAACCTCTACCATGCTGTCTGACTCATTGCAGCTTATATGGTGTATCCACTTTGGAAGCACCTCAGGTGAGCCATACCAGGGTCGGCCGACCTTGCCATCAACAGCAATGACTGCACCCAGAGGTGAGTGGTACACACCATCAAGGGTGACTTGATCAGCGCCTGCAACATCAACACATCCCTGGGCAGACCGGTGTGATACTTGGCTTCTCATGAAATTGACGCCGGACGGTGTCGTCTTTTCTTTTCTTCAACATCAACACCAGAGTGTTGAAGAGCAGGCCAATCCAATGAACCAATGGGCAGTCATTGCGGGACTCAAGGCTGTCTGATAGACATGCACCCACCCCATCAGCTTTTACACAGCTGTTCACACTGCACTGAACAACTCTGGCACAGAAACAAAGCTAGGGATGAGGTTGAGCTGCGCCTGACGTGGTTGCGTTACACATGATGTGGTTGAGTGGCAGATAGTGTGGTCGTGTGGCATGTGATACGCTTGCAAGCATGCGATGTGGTTGTCAGGCAGCAGCAAAGTTGAATCGTGGATCTGAGTGTCTGACAGTGTAAAACAATGTGGGATATGGTGATATGTGCAACATATGGTCATGTGTATATTAGGGGTCCGGTCATGTGTATGTTAGGGTTCTGGTCATGTGTATGTTATGGTGATATGTTTGTATGCCAGGTGAGGTGCTCGTGTGGCATGGGGTGTGCTGACCGTAGGTTCAAAAGGGAGGAAGCTCACCTTCCAGATGTGCGGCCTCAATGGGGATGATGCCGTCGCCCCATACCCTAGCATTGCCACACACCTGCAGCAGGGATGACCAGAACCCTAGCATACACATGACCAGAACCCTGACATAGACATGACCAGAACCCTAATACAGACATGACCAGACCCCTAATTCAGACATGACCAGACCCCTAATACAGACATGACTAGACCCCTTGTATGGACATGACCAAGACCCTAAGCAGGACAGTAGCAATAGCTTCTGATGGACCAATACTGGTATCAGGCATATTTTGGTCTCTACATGGACAAAGCTGTCACCACATTATCTGGAAGAAACAGGGGATGGCACATTTGTGACAGTATGTCCAGTGTCCCAGCAACCGCACATGCCAAAGGGCTGCATCCAGCAACAGCTGACAAGCAAAGAGACCAACAGCAAGGGAGTGATGATGGTGCTGATGGTTATCTCTGACCATGCAGGAGAAATTCACCCTGACCATGCAGGAGAAACTCACAAGTGACACCACACTTACAAATGAGCACCAAATGCTGCCTCAGTGTCTTCTGCTCACCTGTTGGTAGCCTGCACCAACAATTTTCTGAGGTATGGTTGCGCCCTTGTCCCTCAGCCCTGCCCCCTGAATGTACTTGCCAGCCACTGTCACATATTTGATATTGGAATGGAAGCGCCCTGGGCAATTCTGCTCTACATAGGTCAAGATGCCCCTTGTCTGGTCCATCACTTTAGCTTCCTGCATTACGCAAGAAAGCATTTGTCAAAAGGCAAACGCAACAGAACAGGCAGTGTAATGTTTGGGGCACGCTGCACATAGTCTGAGGTTACCAACCAATCAATTGATTTACATTTCTTGTCTTTATGCGACATTTGAGTGATAAGTCTGATGCAACAACAGATTGAGGCACATTTGCAAGGCATTGACCTTGTACATCAACCTTATTAGGACGGCTGCATCAGGCTGACAAAAGGAAGCCATGACTTCCAGCCAGCAAATGTGTTTGCGCCGCTAAATGATGTTCATGACCTCTAGGAACAGCAAGTGTAACTCTTCTCAAATGCTGATGACTGCATGATGTGACCAGCGGATCTGGCACTCCTGCATGACTGAGACATCACTCAGACATGACTAAAGCTTGAAAGTACCTGAGGAGGGGGTGAATGAGGTGAGCCAATTGTGACTAATCTGTCGATGCCTGTTGTGCCCTTGGACAGCAAGTACACTCTGGACAGCCAGCCGCCTGCTGAATGTGCCAGTAGGGTGACAGGAGCACCATTAGTCTGAGTCTTGACAGAGTTCACAGCGTCATCAATGCGCTTCAGATACCTGCAGTCTCATGCCATGTTGGTTTCGAAATGTTTCCAGCCAGGAAGCCACTGTGACGCTGCAAGCTGGCGCTCAAGGTGGATCCATGGCTGAGCTGTGAAGCCTGTGTATGCTGTGCCATTTTGGATTATGGCAGTTGGTTCTAAGGGTGGTGTAACACTGCATTGTTACGCAGGCTGACGTGAGCTTTGCCACTGTGGATCACGAGCATGCTGGCTGGTAGACAGTGGAGTAGGGCAGATGCGTGTGGCTTTGTCAGCTTTCTATGAGAGAGGTACCAGTTCACCGTTGGCTGTGGATTCAAGGTGCCTTTCCAGTAGTTGATATCCACTACGCCTGCTGCGTTTCTGAGCCAGTCAATGCGATTCACACTGGCTATTTCAGCAGTGAGGCCCTCCTTCGTCAGCAGTTCTGCTAGAGCCTTGTAGTCGTTTTTTGCATTCCCGAGTCCTGGCATAATGACCACAGCACGCTTCTGCTTGACCCTTTGTGCAGTGCTGCTCTTGCTGCTGCTGAACACTGCATAGTGCCCTGCAGTGCAGAAGGTGGCGCTCCTCTCAAGACATATTGGTTTGCCACGGCATGCAGTGAACCCCTTCGCAAGATTACCGGGTGGTCTGTTTGCTGACGTGCGGATGGTGCGTGTGTCAGATAGGAACGGCTTATGGCAGTGACAGCACCTGACGCTGCTCGCTAGCATGTCACGTAGGGTCAATGTATACAAGTTTTAGGATGCAATGTAACCTGAAGCTTTGTTGTTGCCGGTGCTTCAGCTAAATACAGACCGTTTTATTCTGTGAGCCTGAAACCCCGGTACAGATCAGGCTAGACAAGCTACAAGCAGAGGTGCGTCTTCACGCCGAGGCTTTCAATTTTAACAGGCTATTGTGAGTTCCGAAAGCTACTGTGCCAAAAGAGCATCAGCGGGTGTAAAGTGATGTTGTAGTGGCTGCCATGCATGGCTATGGCGAGCGTTACAACCAGAATTTGAACTTTGCTGCAAGCATGGTCAATTGAGGTCTTGCGCTAGCATTTACGCAACTTTATGACTATAGCGTCCTAGGGCAGCCCCGCCTACTGAGGTGGTCAGCTGCACATGCCATGAACAACATCTAGGGATGTGCGCATTCCTCATTTCAGTCATCAGTTACGCAGTAATGTTACCAACGTTGTTAACTGCTGTTGCTCAGGCAGATGCATCCGATGCTCTCAGATGATCTGCCAAATTTAACAAATTTGTTAAACTCTCCCGCAATATTTCTACCTCACAAATGAAGATGTTTGAACAGGTTTCGCACGTTTGAAGTTCATCAGATTTTCCCAAGACCCTCGTAAAACATACGTTTGCTGCCAATTTCCCCCAATCCCCAAGAAATGGTATGAAGCGAAACAAAAAATGCTTAAATTCTCTTGCTTCACAACCCCATCAACAGATTAGCAGTAATATTGTATTCAGTAATGGTGGGTCACAGGTAACTTGCACACACCTAATGTTGCTGTTGCCAATGAGGTACACGCTGCTGTTGCTGATGAGTTGCATATAACTCATGATTGTCCTGGTTTTGAGCCGCTTTGGCAACAGTATGTGGCTCTGTTGACCACTATCACTGACACTATATAGACTGTACGTGTATGGAGCCTTTTTCCTCACCATAGGATCACATGGAGATCGTCAACACAAGCTGGCAAGGTTGTTTAGGATTGTCTCAACCTCAGTAAATATGGCTCAGTCTCCTTTAACATGTGATCTGACTTATGCAACGGCCAAAGCATTGCGAACTCTTTCTCTCAGCCCTCCATTGAAGCTGTAGGCATCCTTTGCCAAAACAAAAACAGCTCCATTGTCCCCTCTGGAAATTCGAAGGTCCTGCAAAAGGAAGCATCACACCATCATACAGCAAGTCACAATACATGTTTCCATAGCGTTTACGTAAGCATGCATTAATCTTCTGAAACCCAAGTGTGCTCAAAGGTGCGCACAGCATCATGCAGACAGAAACAAAACCACAGTGCCACAGAGCACAAGTTGACATCATGTGCATCTGTAGGACGAACACGTAATGCTATCAGAGTCAGGTTCTGCTTTGTGCGCATGCATAATTGTGACTAAACTTCCTGCAGGGTTGTTTGGCCAGGCGGCACAAGGGCAGGCAAGAAAATTTTTGTGGAAGCTTACATCATCCAAGTAAGTAGTCAAGAGCCATGATTGAGCTCCTCGGTTGCCAGGAATTGCGACATCTAAATTTGGTTTGTTTTGCAGGTAATTGGATATGGATATGGCTGTGCTTCTGACTGAAGCGTTCACTGGCTGCAGTACATCCTGTAATACACACATGTTTGCTGTGATGCTGATGCATTCACTGGCTACAGTACATCCTGTAATACACAAATGCTTGCTGTGATGCTGATGCAACTTTGCAGCACTCATGATCTGTTTGCTTCCCAAGGATGCAAAGCACCCACTTTTTGAGCACCTGATGACTCATGTTGCAGCATCAACGCAAAGCTAGTCAATGAAGAAACTCCAGCAGAGGGACAAACAGCAAGGCTGCATTGACAGCAGGATATGCAGCTGCCTAAGATGCAGCTCATGCATGTGGGGCTTCACACCTTGAGGCTTGTGAGGTCCACAGATTGGCCAAGAAAAGAGATGCTGGATGGAAACTCCTTGTCAGTCAGCAGCTGTGGCGTCTCAATGACCGCTCTCTCAAACCTGACCTGTTGAGACAAACCGCTGTGAAGACCAATTTACAAACTCAGTCAATCCAGATTGCTACTTGCACCTGTCCATGGCAGACAGTGGGACTCTTGCTTACACTACAACTAGCCAGATAGTTTTGTGGCCTATGTAGGAGCTTATGATGGATGCAGACCAATTTGCAGCTAACAACTGCAAGGTAAGCACAGCACAGACCTGGATTCGCTTTGGACTCATGATCTCGAAAGCTGCTTTGGCGCTGAAGGCTGTACGCGAGACCGGACCTCCAATGGTCACAGTGTTTGTGATGCTTAGCATAGACCCATTGACGCTCTGACTGATCTCGCCCACTTCAACCCCAGGCAACCTGCCTAGGTTTAACAGGCCAGTCAGCTCACTATTGATGGTATACAGCAATTTCCATTGCCCGCTTAGCTTGTCTACTGCCTGCAAGGAAATATGCAAATTGTCAGGGTAGGAAGTTAGCCAAAAGGGACTGAGCATCATGTATGCAGGCTTACGTTGCTTTCTGCAAATTTGATTGTGGTTTGCCAGTCTGCATGCTTGCACTTATCATTTATTAGTCAAGCCTCTGCAGCTACATGTGATATGCAACAGCCAAAAACATGGCAAACAGAGTCATACACAGCATGGTCATATGCTGATTTCAGACATGCTAACAGCAAGCGCTAGGCAAACAACAAGGTGGAGTGCCATCTTATTTCAGAGCAGAATCCAACTGAGTGCATGCCAGAGTCAGACAGACTAAGGACAATGGTGCTGACCTCTGTTGGAGCCGGGTTTGGATTCTTGGCTTCCAATTGAGTTATCAACTCGCTGATCTCAGCTCGGGCCTCACTGCTGACAGATAAGCCTCTGTCTGTCCCATAGAATGAGTCCAGTAGTATAGCCTGAGGCAGCAACAATGCAATTCACTTACATTTCAAATCTCCAGCCAGTGCACAACACTGCAAAACAGTTCTCTGAATGATCAGGCAGCTTTCATGAGACTGACTGAGCAAGCAACAGCCCAACGTACTGGCATGCCCTCACAACATACCTTGAGCTCATCTGCATCCATCTCATCCTGACCTTCGTCATCAGCTGGCGAGGAACCTGCCTCTGTAAATGGCTTAGCAACTGCAACTGTCTGCTTCACCAGGCAACAATGTGTCAACAGACAGCAAAGCATTGAAACAGACAACGATAAATTTTAGCATAGTGTTGGACCAACCTGGTACTGACTTCTTTGGGCAGGCTGATGCCAATGACGTGCAGCTTGCTTGCGCGCTTGAGAAGCCTGGTGTGCCACATGCGCGGTTGCTTTCCAGTTCACTTCGGCTAACGGACTTGTGCTGAGGCTTTAAACATACCTGGCTGCTGTGTCTGAGTGATCTTGGATGTCTGCTAGAGCCAAAAGCGTAGCTGACTTGCCTGCGTGCGGGCAAATATGCTGAGTGAAGTCTTCAAGTCAGGTATACCAGAAGAAGAGCCTGCGTAGGTACCTTGGCTGGAGTAGCACACTTTCATGCCGGCACAGGCAGTGGCTGGTCATGATGGGACGCAAAGCCGCGTTCCAGCTGCAGATCGGGCAGGGCTATTGCTCGGACACGACCACAACCTTATTGTCAGCAGTGGCAGCGATGCACCGATTTGCAAAGTGCTACCTCAAGATGCTGCTGAAAATGACAATGCTGGACCCGCGACAACCTGTCTCAACAAATCTCGCGCTTGGTGCTAGTGATCAGTGCAAAGTTGACCACCAGCTCTTATTTTATGATCCCACAGAGATGACTCTGGGCTCACTTCGTCCCCGAAGTGTCCTAAACTTTAGGTTGGATTTTCACGGCATTACCAGTCTGACCAACTGATAGCTTGACCGATCCACTGTGGCATGCGTGCTGTGCAGCAAACTTCACCAGGACAGGTTTGATTTTGTATCCCCTGCCATGCATACAACAAGCTTAAGCCTTTAGCATGATGCTGCTGCAGCTAATAGCTTGCAAGGTAATACCTTGCAAGTTTGGCACTTCTTCAGCCTGGTACATGTGTCTAAAGCTCACGGCATCCCAAGATGCACGTCTCCAGCTGTAGGCATACAATAAAAGTTGCTCAGCATGACTGTGAAAGGCTTTTGGACCCCAGGCCTGCTTTGCCCTTTGTGGCTGCATGTCTCAGCAAACAACTCCAGAAGTTGGCCTCCATGGAGATCTGTAGATGCTGCATGCATTAATGTGCACACTCATGTGAGCAAGTGGCAGGCTCCACCTGCAGCCTTGACTTGACAGTTGGGCACAGCCACCCGCTCATCCCATATGATATGCCAAATGTCCCAAGGTGACGCCAACTTGCCTCTGTTCAGCCAGATCAGGCTTGAGACAGACTTACTTGGTCAGCTGAGTCCAGACTGAGCTCAAGCTGCTGACTATGAGGGTCTCTGTCCTCCATACTGTGTTCCAGCAGCTCAAGCAACTTGCCACGAATTTTTGGTAAGTTGTTTGTCCACATACCATGCTGATTATGGCATATTGTACACAGAATCGACCCTCTCCAGCTGTGCTTTATACTTTACCCGCAAAACAAGCCAGTTGCAATGATCTTGTACAATCATGTAACTCAAGAGCAGACTGTGGCCCTTGCCCAAGGTGTGCATCAGTTTGTCAGCTGATGCCTGCAGGCACACAAGCCGCTGTACTGAAGTCACAGTTATACAGTGCACATGACTACTGGCACAAGGATAGACCTGAAACAGCATGCTGCCGCTGCTGTGCTGGCATATGGAACCCTGTGATGATGCTGATGTGTGCTGCTGTTGCTAAAGCTCATTTCTGTATTACCGGCATCGTCAATGCTGCCAGGTATTGCTCCAGCTTTGAAATCAGTGCTGTTGCAAAAGACACGTGTCCACAACGTCAGCGTGATCATGTTTTGGTCTGTATCTGCAGCAGATGCTGGCAATGCTACTTGCAGCATGTACAGCGGTGGTCACCCTGAACATTTTTGGCGATCCTCACTACCCTGGCAAGCATTATCTGAACGCCTGTACTATGGCTGTAGCTTTACCTGACATGCCAGACTCGTTACCTGACTTGTTTAGTCATGTGGATCTGTGCCTACCTTCCGGATGATTTCGATGGTTGAACTTTGATGATGGGCTGTTGATGACTTTGAGCGGACAATTCAAGTGCGAACCATGTTGATGACTTTGGGCAGACAATTGAAGTTAGAATTCTGGCCAGTTTTGTGACACGTAGCACAGATGAAATGAGCTGTTTTCTACAGCAAACATGCCTGTTGATCTTTGCTTTGTGTACACACAGAGAAAACAGGCAGGCAATGCATGGCTATCTGGTGCAGAAGCTCTCATTTCTTCTAATGTTAATGTGTGCATGCAATCAACTATGAAGCGCAACTATGAGTTGTGTGTGAGCAGGAGCTTGGATCTCATGTCTAAGTATGCAGTGCACTGTGTATGGGGAATCAGCTATGTTACAACAAGCTGGAGCTGCCAACCGCTCTGCTGTCTGAGCTCTTGCTGATGGTATTGCTGTCACTTACAGCCCTCACTCGTCATCCGTTGTGAGCACCTTCAACCACATTTGGCCTGTTACTGAGCACATGCACAAGCATGCAGAAGTAAGCAGCGTACATGTGTTGCATCAAACGTCTGACTCTGTTGTAGCACAGTACTGGTGCCTTGCATCCAGATCAATCAGACTGCATTTTGGGTCAAAGCACACAATTGTTTGCAAAGCAAAGCATGGTGACTGATTGAGGACTTCTGTTGGCAGCTACACCGGATGCCCCGACTTAAATGTGCTGACGTACCAGGCAGCATCAAGCATATACTGGCTCCGTCTACTTCGGTCATTGAGGCCAGTAAGCGTATCGTCAACGGTTTGGGGCTTGGCGACTTGCTAAACACCTTTGACGGATGCAAGCAATGGCGACAAACGCCGAAGCTGGAGTCCTGCGGGAAGCTGTCCATTCAAATGACCTTGCTAGGTTAGAACCTTGCTAGGTTAGAACGGATGCTGGCAACAAGAAGTCATGACACCGGACAACAGTGGACAGACGAGGTATGCAAGCTATACCCCATCTTCCTGCTGACCTTTCGAGGCCTCAATAGCGCACTGTCAATGCTCGAGCATGCGTGGTTGAATGTACATGCAGAAATCGGCTGCATTGCGACTTGCTGCTAGCATCAGAGACATAGCAATCCTGGAGGTGTTACTGCATGCTGGTGCTGATGTCAATGGTGCAAACCCCAAGGTGTGTTGCTTCCGCACCTGAAAGGGCAGGGCAATGCTGACGAGCACAACAGGCCAAGGCTGGTTTGTTTGCACATCTGAAATTTACAGGCAATCAATTGCACTCTTTCTGAGTTCTCCTTGGTTCAAGTATTGTGTTTAACCAGTGCCTCACATTGCACCCCAACATCACCCCAATCTGGATCAACATCTTTTGGATGTAACATCTATATCTGTTTCAGGTTCACATATGCTACCAACGTAGCAGCTGCCCCCAAAAAGTGAGAGCTTTTGATCCTACAGCCATGTTATGCGTGTAGGGCATGACTGCTCTGCACTATGCTGCTCGTATTGGACATGCCAGCTTGGTAGACCTGCTGATCAAGCATGGGTGTGAAGTTGCTGCAAAGACTGACCAGGTACAGCACCAAGGCCCCTGCATTGAGTTTAATACACCTACATAGCAGCTGGACTTGCTGTTCTGAGTTAGCTCATTGTGAGACCCGGAAGCGTGATTATGTGTGGGTGCAGAGATTCAGCATTCAGCAACATGGTGTGCAACATCACAGGCCTTTCAACGGCAGCCTGCACAAAGCAAGTAGCAGATGTTATGCAAGGCAGTGCAAGAAATAGTCAAGAGACATGCAGATTTCAAACTGCAGACAGTACCATGGCTGTGCAGGATGGCATAACCCAAAGCAAGTAAAAGAAAGCTCAAACATATATTCTGGTGTCGCAGGGCCTCACTGCATTGGAGCTTGCTATGCAGCAAGGTCATGCCTCTGTCATTGCAGCATTGCAAGCACAGCAGGTCAGCTCACAGCGCACCTTGGCTATGCATGGCATGCTGACAGGCACTGATATACAAAAGTCTAATGCAGAGAGTATGTATGCTGCTCTGTCTGTCACATTGCTCGTGCACTGTAAGATAGCATAGAGGGTGGCAGCTAGTTCTTTGCAGAACGTTACAGCTCACAACCATATGCCGTGCTTCGCAACAGCATTGTTGCATAGCTCCAGTTCTAAGCCTGGCATGCTCACAATCTTCAGCTTGCGTATCATAAGCCAAAGGTGCAAAATGGAAGCATCCTTTCAGGATGTCAAGGCTTTCCATCAAGCGGCAAAGGAAGGAAAAGCAGCTGTTGTCAAAGAGCTGCTCACTAAGGGAATGCAGGCAGATGTCAAGGCTACTGATGTAAGCAGCCCTTGCTGTGCTGTAAATAATTGATGATGCCTGCACATCAAGGTTTCTCTGAATGTCTTGGTCTGTCTTTCAATTGCTTTTCCAACAACTGCTTTGTGTACACAAGTAGCAGCAGGTTTGGACATATGCTTGCAGGGTTTTACACCATTGCACCGTGCTGCCAACAGAGGGCATGAGCCTGTGGCTAGGTTGCTGCTCACTCATGGTGCCAAATCTGATGCAAAAACCCTTGTGGTAATTGATCGTTGTGTGCAGTGCATGTATACACAGAGGTGATAGTGGCCATAAGTGTTCGAGTGCAGCGTGTGTGTACACGCTCTAGACTCGTCACTGACGTTGAAACAGGACCGTCCTTTGTGCACTAGCGCTGGCATGTTTCCAAAATTGCAGTATTGTATGCAAGTGACCTTTGGCAGTGCAAGGCATCTGATTTGACTCAGCAGATACACACGACCATGACAGCGACATTGATGCTTGCCTACATGATGCATGGCGTGGCATGTAAGCTGAAGTGCGTGCAGGGTTTCACGGCATTGCATTTGGCTGCAATTGGAGGACATTTGAAGGTTGTCCAGCTGCTGGTGGCATACGGCGCTGATGCCACTGCACAGACACAGGAGGTATGCCACATGGCATGACACATGGTATGCCACATAGTATGACACATGGTATGACACATGGTATGACACATGGTATGCCACACGGCATGCCTTGCATCTCAATGCAGCCTGCTGTAGCTTGGTTGCTCTGTCTGCACCCACGCTGTCTACTATCACACTGTTTGCAACCACATTGAAAGCAACAACGCTGTCTGCAGCCACGCTGTCTGCAACCACATTGTCTGCTGCTGCACTGGCCTCAAAGCATGGCTCAGCGAGGTACACAAA
>JAABUP010001140.1_pt1 | contig 56119 bp, 58 predicted proteins | sample 5559201 | NCBI WGS metagenome assembly JAABUP01 (sample SAMN10711887, study PRJNA513373) | rock metagenome | isolation source: Antarctica rocks | place: Antarctica | reverse complement strand
GGCGTCGGTGCTGCCGTCGGGGTCGGTGCGGTGCCGGATCTGCTCCTGCAGCATCGCCAGGTCCCCCGGTGTCGCCCCGCGGTCCGCGGCCCGCAGCAGGACCCGCTCCGCGTCGTCGGATGCCTCCGACGGCAGGACCTGACGCAGCACGGCGATCGCGTCGGCCTGCTCCACCGTGACCGTGCCGGCCAGCAACGCGGCCCGGGTCCCGGCGAGCACGTCCAGGCGGCGGCCGCGGCGCAGCACCGCCCGCACGGCACCCCGGTCGGCCGCCAGGGTCCGGCCCAGCCAGGCGGCGGCCTCGACCTCCACCTGCGTGCCGGCCGCACGGTCCACCACCACGGCGGCCCCGCGCAGGCCCAGGTCGTGGGCCAGCGCCGCGGTCAACCCCGCGGCCAGCCCGGTGACCGCCCGGAGCTCGACCAGGGCCGCCTGCAGGTCCTGCCGTCCCAGCCCCGCAGCGGGCTGGGCGGCCAGCAGCACCAACTGCTCCCTGACCCGCACCAGCTCCCCGAACACATGTTCGACATACCCCTCGACACCGACCCCGTCAACCCCGGAACAACTGCGGCGCAGAAGCTCTCGCCGTACCACGAAGGTCGGACATCAGGGCGAGGGCGCCGGAAGCGGCAGCCTCGGGGACGGCGCACCGGTCGCGCGGGCGAGGTCGGCGGCGCCGACGAGTCCGGCTTCCGGGCCGAGCGCCGCGGGGACCACGGGGGCGGCCCGGCGCCAGCCGCGCCCCGTCAGCGACTCGGCGAAGCGCGCCCTGGCCGGGTCGAGCAGCAGCGCCCCGGCCTCCGCCACCCCGCCGCCGACGACGAACAGCGACGGGTCGATCACGGCGGCGACGTCCGCGAGCCCCTGACCCAGCCACCGGCCCACTCGGTCGAAGCACTCTCGGGCGATCGCGTCGCCGGCCACGGCTGCCGCCGAGACCACGGCGCCGGTGATGTCCTGCCAGTGGCCGCCGGCGCGGGCCAGCAGTTCGCGGGCGGTCCACGGCGCGGTGTCGGCGATCTCCTGCGCCTCGCGGGCCAGCGCCCGGCCGCTGCAGTACTGCTCCCAGCAGCCACGGTTGCCGCAGCCGCACCGCCGGCCGTCGGGCACGAGCCGGAGGTGCCCGGGCTCGCCGGCGATCCCCGAGCCGCCGCGGTAGAGCGCGCCGCCGAGCACCAGCCCGCAGCCGATCCCGGTGCCCACCGTGATCAGGCACATGTCCGCCACCCCGCGACCCGCCCCGAAGCGGTGCTCGGCCCAGGCGGCGGCGTTCCCGTCGTTCTCGACCACCACGGGCAGCCCGACACGGGCGGTGAGGGCCTCGCGCAGCGGCTCCTGGCGCCAGGCGAGGTTCGGGGCGAAGACGAGCACCGACCGGGAGGCGTCCACGAAGCCGGCGGCCCCGAGCCCCACCGCGACGACCGAGGGGTACGCCGCGCGCAGCTCGGCGACGCACGCGGCCACCGCCGCCTCGACGTCGGCGGCCCCGGTCGCGGGGGTCGGGCGGCGGGCCAGCGCGAGCACCGTGCCTTCGGTGTCGACCACGCCGGCGAGCACCTTGGTGCCGCCGACGTCGACCCCGATCGCCAGGTCGGCGCTCACCCGAGATCGAGGTCGATGTGCTGCACCGGCGCACGGGGCACGGGTGCCTGCTGCTGGGACGCCAGCGCCCCGGCAGCCGCGAGCAGCGAGGTCGCGGCCGCCGCGAGGTGCTCGAAGATCTCCGGAGAAGCGCTGCGCGCCAGGGCGATCAGCTGGCACACCGGGCAGACCGTGCACTCCGCGGACCCGCCGATGTGGCCGCCGACGTGCCCACCGGCCTGTCCGCCGGGGTGCCCGCCGGCCTGTCCGCCGATCGCCCCGCAACGCTCGCGCACCCACTCCACCAACGCCTCGGCGAGCTTGCCGGCCTCCTCGGCGACCGGCGACGCGCTCACGGCAGGCCCCAGCCGCCGCGCGGCCACAGGTCGGGGTCCGGCGCGAAGCGCACCACCAGCCGCCCCTCACGCAGCCCCGCGCCCTCGACGAGGCAGCGGCGCAGCACGCTCGGCAGAGACAGCACCCTGCGCCGCCCGCCCACGGTCACCACCAGCTCGTCGCCGCGCCGGCTCAGGTCGACGTCGCCCCGCTCGGCCAGCGGCAGCGCCAGCACGAGGGCGAAGCCGTCCGTCGTCTGCTCCACCGACACCGGGTCGGGTCCGCTCGGCGGGGCGACCGCTGTCACGTCGTCCTCGCCGTACACGTCCTCGCCCCAGGCGGTCAGCGCGGCCAGTCCGACCGGCTCCGCGGGGCGGTACGCCGCCCGGCGCACCGGCAACCCGCTGAAGCTCTCGTCGATCTCCACCAGCCGGGCCTCCTGAGCGGCGACCCACCCGCTGCGCCATGCGTCCGCCCCCGCGGCGGGGAAGACGCGGTTGGCGACCACGCCGTCCACGCGGTAGCCGTAAAGCGCCAGCGAGGTCAGCGTGCGCCGGGCCTCCGCGACCACCACGGCCTCGGGGGTGAGCACGAGCCGCACCCCGGTGACCATGGGATCGGTCAGCACCGCGTGCACCTCGGCCAGCTCGGCGTGCAGTCGCTCGACCGCATCAAGGACCCGCTCACCGGGCACCGGCGCGGAGGAGACCCGTCCGAGCAGGGGGCGCAGCGACCGGAGCATCCGGCGCTCGGCGGCCCACACCCGCGACATCCACCACTGCAGCGCCTGCGGCAGGGCCAGCAGCCGCAGCGTCTCGGCGGTCGGGGCGCAGTCGACGACGACGAGGTCCCACCTGCCGCTGGCGAGCTGGTCGCGCACCTCGAGCAGCGCGAGCACCTCCTCGGCGCCGGGCAGCACGGTGAGCTCCTCGGCCTCGAGCGGGTCGACGCCCTGCCGGGCGAGCAGGTCCACCAGCCAGGACTGCACGTCGCGCCAGGCCCGCTCGAAGCGGCCCTGCGTGTCGACCTGCTGGCCGAACAACGCGAGACCGGGGTCGATCTCGGTGGGCTCAGGCCCGAGCGGGACGCCGAAGGCGTCGGCGAGCGAGTGCGCGCCGTCGGTGGACAGCACCAGCGTCTTGCACCCCCGGGAGGCCGCCAGCGCTGCGGTCGCGGCGGCGGCGGTGGTCTTGCCCACCCCGCCCTTGCCGGTGAACAGCAGCGCCCGCATCTCCGCGACGCTAGTGGAGCGACTCCACCCGCTTCTTCAGGCCCTTCAGCGCGGTGTCCATGATGACCCGCTCCGCCTTGCGCTTGAGCAGCCCGATCATCGGCAGGGTGATGTCGACCGCGAGGCGGTAGGTCACCGCGGTGCCGTCCCCCGCCGGAGCCAGCGCATAGGACCCGACCTGCGACTTCTGCAGCTTGCCGGCGACCAGCGTCCAGCTGACCCCGGAGTCGCCGTCCCATTCGTAGGCCAGTGTGTACTCGTCCTGGATGACGCCGGCGTCGATGCTCATGGTGACCCGCTCGGCCCGACCGTCCGCGCCGCTGGCCAGCACTGTGGCGGTCTTGACCCCCGCCCACTCCGGGTAGCTGTCGAAGTCGGCGATCACCGCCATCACGGCGCTCGGCGGAGCGTCGACCGTGATGCCGCTCTCGCTGCTGTCGGCCACGCGGGCGACCATACGACGCCGGGAGGGGACGCTAGAAGATCAGGCCGAGCGGCACCAGCACGATGGCCACCGCCAGCAGCGAGATCGCCAGCGCGATGGTGGTGCGCATCCCCCGGCTGAAGCGCATCAGGTCGCCGAGCACCGGCACCCGCAGGCTGGCCACCGCCGAGGACCGCAGCCCGTCCAGCAGCCCGCTCCCGCAGGCGGGACAGCTCGCGGCGGTCAGCGGCATGGGGGTCTGGCAGACCGTGCAGGGGACGAGCTCGGAGCGGGACATGGACCCGGACCCAGGCACGGCCGGCACGCCGGAAGACCCGGTCGCGGCCCCCGGCGGGAGGCGCGGGGGCGGTACGGGCCGCATGTCGGCGAAGCAGAGCGTGCACCAGTCGGCGCCCGGGCGCACGATCGCGCCGCAGGACGGGCAGGTGCTGCCCGCCGTGCGCACCGTCGTCGCTTCTGGCACACCCGCTGCGTCGGCAGCGCGACGCCGCCCCTTGACGGCCCGGCCCCTCCGGAGGCCAGGGCGGCGCTGTGAGCGGGGTTACGGTGTGCGTCAGCCCCACCGGCCCGGCCGCCCACGAAGGAGCGCCGCAGTGCAGGAGTCCTCCGCCCCACCCGTCGTCGCCGTCCCCGACGGCGACGCCCTGTCCGACGCCGTCGGCCGCAACGCCGCGGCCGACCCCGACCACGTCGTCGTCACCCGCCGGGTCGGGGGCGGCTGGGAGGGCGTGACGGCCAAGGAGTTCGAGACGACGGTCCGGGGCGTCGCCGCCGGCCTCATCGCCAGGGGCGTGCAGGCGGGCGACCGGGTCGCGCTGATGTCGACGACGCGCTACGAGTGGACGATCGCCGACTACGCGATCTGGACCGCGGGCGCCGTGACCGTGCCGATCTACGAGACGTCGTCCGCCGAGCAGGTCGAGTGGATCATCAGTGACTCGGGCGCGGTGTTCGCCTTCGTCGAGACGCCGGTGCACGCCGGGGTCGTCGCGGAGGTCCGCGACCGGGTCCCGGGGCTGCGCGACCTCGTGCAGTTCGAGGGCGGCGGCCTGGACGAGCTCACGAGCGCGGGTGCCGACGTGGCCGAGAGCGAGTTCGCCGTCCGGAGGGCGACGCTGTCCGGGGACTCGCTCGCGACGATCATCTACACCAGCGGCACGACCGGGCGGCCCAAGGGGTGCGAGATCACCCACGGCAACCTGCTGTTCGACGTCCGCACGACGACGGCCGACCTCGTGCAGCTGTTCGACCCGAAGACCTCCTCCACCCTGATGTTCCTGCCCATCGCGCACGTCTTCGGCCGGGTGATCCAGGTGGGCTGCATCGAGAACGGCGTGCGGCTGGGCCACACCTCGGACGTCAAGAACCTCGTCGCCGACTTCGCGACGTTCCAACCGACGTTCATCCTGTCCGTGCCGCGCGTGTTCGAGAAGATCTACAACACCAGCAAGCAGAAGGCCCACGGCGACGGCAAGGGGGCCATCTTCGACCAGGCCGAGAAGGTCGCCGTCGACTACTCCAAGGCCCTGGACGCGCCCGGCGGCCCCGGCCTCGCGCTGAAGCTCAGGCACGCGGTGTTCGACCGGCTGGTCTATGCCAAGCTGCGGGCGGCCCTGGGCGGCAAGGTCTCCTACGCCGTCAGCGGCGGTGGCCCGCTCGGCGCCCGCCTCGGGCACTTCTACCGCGGCATCGGGATCCTGATCCTGGAGGGTTACGGCCTCACCGAGACCTCCGCCGGCGCGACCGTCAACACGCCGGAGAAGCTCAAGATCGGGTCGGTGGGCGGCCCGGTGCCCGGCGTCACCGTGCGCATCGGCGACGACGGGGAGATCCTGCTCAAGGGCCGCAACGTGTTCCGCGGCTATTGGCAGAACCCGACCGCGACCGACGAGGCGATCCGCGACGGCTGGTTCCACACCGGCGACATCGGCGAGCTCGACGGCGACGGCTGGCTGACGATCACCGGCCGCAAGAAGGAGCTGATCGTCACCGCCGGTGGCAAGAACGTCGCCCCCGCGGTGCTCGAGGACCGGCTGCGCGCGCACCCGCTGGTCAGCCAGTGCATGGTCGTCGGCGACAACCGGCCGTTCATCGGGGTGCTCGTCACGCTCGACCCCGATTTCCTGGGGCCGTGGAAGACCAAGCACGGCAAGGACTCCGGTACGCCGATCGCCGACCTGCGCGATGATCCCGAGCTGCGCGCGGAGATCCAGGGCGCGGTCGACGACGCCAACAAGGCCGTGTCCAAGGCCGAATCGATCAAGGTCTTCCGCATCCTCGACCACGACTTCAGCGAGGAGGGTGGGGAGATGACGCCGTCGCTGAAGATGAAGCGCACCGTCATCGCCGACCACTTCGACGGCGACATCGAGGCCATCTACGCCGGGCGCAAGCCCGGCTGACCCCCGCGCTCCGGCAGGCGCCGTCAGGGACCCGCGAGCAGGTCGCCGAGGCGGGCGGCCAGCGTGTCCCAGCGCCATTCCCGCTCGACCCAAGCCCGGCCCGCCGCACCCATGGCGCACGCCAGGTCCGGATCGACGAGCAGGTCCCCCACCGCCCGCGCGACGTCGCGCACCGAGGCGCCGTCGACGACCGTGCCGGTCACCCCCTCCAGCACCGCGTCCGGCGACCCACCCGAGCGTCCGGCGACCACTGGCAGTCCCGTCGCGCTCGCCTCCAGGAACACGATGCCCAGGCCCTCGACCTCCAGCCCGCCCCGTCGGGACCGGCAGGGCATGGCGAAGACGTCACCGGCCGCGTAGTACGCCGGCAGCTCCGCGTGGGGCACCGAGCCGGTAATCGTCACGGACCCCTCGACATCCGCCGCCGTCACCAGCCGCTGCAGCCGGTCGCGGTCCGGACCGCCGCCGACGATCAGCAACCTGGTCCCCGGGACCCGCACCCGGAGCGCCGGCAGGGCGCGGATCAGCACGTCCTGGCCCTTGCGCGGGACCAGCCGCGAGACGCACACGACCACCGGCGCATCGGCGGGGAGGCGGTGCCGCCGCCGGATCTGTCCCCCGTCCACCGCCGGCGTGAAGGCCACGGTGTCCACCCCGCTGGGCAGCCGCTCGAGCCGGGGGTGCCCTCCGAAGGCCGGCGCGAGGCGCTCGCGGGTCCAGGCGCCGAGGTAGGTCACGACGTCCACCCCGTCGCCTACCCGCCGCAGGGCCTGCCGGGCGCCCGGCAGCCGGGCCCAGCCGACCTCGTGCCCGTGCGTGCTGGCGACGGCATGCTCGACCCCGGCGCGGCGCAACGCCGGCGCGAGCAGCCCCAGCGGCGCGGCCGCGCCGAACCACACCGAGGTCGCCCCGTGCGCGCGGGCCAGCTCGCCCACGCGTCGGGCGGTGCCGGGGGTCGGCAGCAGCAGGCCGGTCCGGTGCCGGACAACGGGGAAGGGCAGCCTCGCGTCGTACGCCGAAGAGCCGGGCCAGTCCGAGGCGTAGGCGACGAGCGACCCGCCGGGCTGGCGGCGGGCGAGCTCGGCCACGAAGGTCTGGATGCCGCCGGTGCGGGGCGGGAAGTCGTTGGTCACCAGCAGCGTCACGCGGTTCACGCCAGGTCGGCCCGCAGCGAGGCCCGCCACGCCGCTGTGAAGGACTCCGGGGTGGCGTGCAGCACGGCGGCGAGGCCCCGCCGCAACGCAGCGTCGCGGTCGGGGTCGGTATCGGCCCCCAGCAGGCGGTAGAGCCGCACGAGCGCGGACTCCCCCGCCCGCGCCGCAATCAGCCGGCAGGCGGTCCACGCCTCGTTGTAGACGGCGGGCAGTCGCCGGTCCGCCGCGGTGAAGTCCGCGTCGGCCGGCAGCCCGGCCGGCACCCGCCCGCCCGCGACCTCCGCGGCCAGGTCGCCGGCGACCGCGCGCACCGGCAGTCCGGTCGGCGCGAACCCCACGTAGTCCGCCAACCCCTCAACCAGCCACAGCGGCGCGTCCGGCCCGGTCGCGGCACGGGTGGCCACGTGTGTCAGCTCGTGGGTGAGCAGCACCCGCCGGGCCGGCGGCGACATGGCGGCGTAGGCCCTCGGATTGACCGCGATGCGGTCCCCGACGGGCGTCTGGTCGCCCGCGCCGGTCTGCCCGAGCTCGGCGGACTGCACTGCTGCGTACGCCGAGAGATCGGCCGTGGTCTGCACGACGGCGGCCATCTCGCTGGCGCCGGAGGGCACCAGCACCACCGCCCGCCGGGCCCAGTCGCCGCCCCACACGCGGGTGACGTCGGGGATGTCACGGTCGACCTCGGCGGCGATGCCGGCGGCGAGCGCGCCGTCGGCGGGATGGGCGAGGACGAGGCTGTGCCTGCCACGTCGCACCACCACCGGCCCGCCGTCCCACAGGTCGCGGGCGGTCTGCGCCCCCGGGTCGTCGTCCGCGGCGATCCGCCACTGCCCGTCGCGGAGGGCGAAGGTGAAGTCCTGCCGCAGGCTCGCCGGCCGGGCGTCGTAGCCCGCCAGCGCGTAGCGCAGCACCACCCGGGGCGCCCAGCTCTGCTCGACCCCCGGGCGCGCCGGGGGCGGGCGGGAGACATTGGGGTGGGGGTCGAGGTCGTAGGTCCAGGAGGCCAGCGGCACGGCGCCCAGGTTCGCCACCACCGCGGTGTCGTGGGCGGCCAACGCCAGGCTCCCCGGGTCGTCGGTGCCGAGCATGGCCGCCGCATCGTGGGCCAGCACCGCGGCCGCCCTGCGGGCCAGCAGCGCGCGGACCGCCTCGGTGCGTGCCGGCTCGGCGACGGTGGGCGCGGGCCTCGCCAGCAGGGGGAGTCCCGCCGAAGGGGCCCGCCCCGGCGCGGGCGGGCTGGCAGCCAGGCCGACGGCCGCGAGGGCCAGCGCGGCGGCGAGCAGGAGCGGTGAAAGCCGCCTCACGCCAGGGCCACCTGGGCCGCGCTCAGCGCCGTCGAGGTGGCGGTCCTGGCGTCCTGCAGGCTGCGCGTGCCGGCAGCGAGGCTGTCCCGCTCCCGCCCGAGTGCCGAGCGGAGGGGGTGGGTGAGCACCGTGTAGGCCGCGCCGGCGACGGCGGCGCTGTAGCCCAGCGTCCGCTGGTCGGCGTAGTCGCCCTCGAGCGCACGCGACAGCCATAGTGCCTGCGCCTGCTGCAGAGAGGAGTACGCCGGGAAGCCGCTCGCCTGCGAAGCCCCCAGGGTGCGCAGCGCGGCCGCCTCCGCCTCGGCTGCGGCGGCCAGGGCCCGCAGCGCCTGCCGCTGGAGCGACGTCAGCCCGGGGGTGGCAGCGGCGGACGCCAGCCGGGCGACGGCAGCGGTGTAGGCCGCGGCCTGACCTGTCAGCCCGCGTGCCGCCGCCGCGCCCGGCGCGGTCTTGTCGACCGCCACCTGCACGGCGGGACGGCCCCGGTCCAGTGACCCGGTCACGGCAGCAGCATCAGCGGCATCGAGGGCGGCGGCGGCGCCGGTAACGCTGGCCACGCCCGCCAGCGCCGATGTCCTCGTCACCTCGAACCGCTCGCGCGCCTCGGTCAAGACCGGGACGGTTGTCGAGGACGGCACCGTCGGCGCGGTGGCGCCTCGTCCTCGCCGGCCGCCGGCGCCACCCCCGCCGCACGCCGCCAAGGCCATCACCACGACCGCAGCCGCGAGCGCGGCGCTGGCGACGCGGCGGGTGCGGGGCCGGACGGAGTGCGCGCCGCGAGGGCGCTCGGTCACCGCGTCGCGCGGCGGCGGGCAGCCGTGCGCTCGGCCCGCGGCGTCGCCGAGCCGGTCCCGCCGCGGCCGCCGACCTGCGTCGGCAACGGGCCTGCTCGCGGGCGCCGAGCCGCCAACACCTCGGCGGGAGGGGCCGGGGCAGGAGGCGGCCCCGCGGGCGTGGCCCTCGCGGGCGTGGCTCGAGCAAGCTTGGCAGCCCCCGCGGGCCCGGGCTTCACGGCCGCCGCCGTGACCTTCGTGGGACGCACCCCCGGCTCGTCGACGTGGCCGAGCTGGAGCGCGTGCGGGTCCAGGGGGCGCACGACGCCGCCCTGCTCCAGCGCCCACTCCGCGCTGCGACCGCGACCGCGTGCGACGTAGCCGAGGCGCACCACCCACACGGTGTCCGGCCGCCGGTACGCGGTCCAGTCGACTGTCTCCACCCGCAGGTTGGCCACCATCGCCAACGCCGCCTCCACGGCCCGCTCCAGCACCAGCGCAGAGCTGCCGCGGCGGCTCTGCTGCCTCGCCACACGGGCGTTGCCGAGGACCCGCTGGCGCTCGGACAGCACCGGCCCTGCGTAGCGGGCGACCCGGGCAGGCGGGACTCCCGCGGCCGCGGCCACCTCCTCCACCGACGCACCCGCGCGGAGTCGGGCCTGGATGTCTTTGGGCGTCAGCGTCTCCCGCGGCATCCCGTCATGCGACTCGAGGGACCCACGCACGGCGGCGTCGAATCGCGCGTCCACCGTCACGGCGTGACTCGGCTTGCCGTCGGGGCTGGCACCGAGGAGCAGGGAGCGGCCGTCGGGGCTCAACCCCACGACGTGCAGCTCGCGCACCGCTCTCCTCCCCGCCGGGCGCGCTCGCACCCGGTTGTCGGAGCTTAGGGCGCCGGGCCACCCGTCCGCGGTCGCCCCGCCCGGCTTACTGCCCCACCGCCACGTCGCGCGGCACCACCTGCAGGTGCGGCACCAGTCCACCGGCCGCGAGGACACCCAGCGCGCGGTGCACGTCGTCGTCGAGCTCGACCCCCTCCGGTGCGGCCCCGAACACCACGCTCACCACGCACTCGCCACACCGCAGACCTCGCACCGCACACCTGCCACAGTCGATGACCATCACAGCAACCTCTCTCGCCGGCCCCTGTCAGGACCACCCCGCAGACGCTAGGAAGGGGGTCCGACAGAAACATCGGCCCGATCACGCCGGTGCTCGGTCCGGCGACGCAGCGGCACGTCCGAGGAGGACCCCACAGACCACGCGGCACCACCGAGGCGGGGGTGGTCAGCGCTGAACGCACCCGCTGCACGCACCCGGTGAGGGTCGGTGCGAGAAATGCCAGGCCCACCTGCCTACGCGGAGTGAGGGGGGCGAGGTGCATCCGCTGGTCACCCTCGATCGAGCCGGGCCAGCAGTGCGGCAGACGTGACGGGGGTGGCCCCACGCCGCCTGGCACCCGCGATGACCTCGCCGTCGCTGCTCACCACGGCCACCGGGCGCCCGGCTGGCTCGGCCGACACGAAGCGGAGCACCACGTCGTCAGCGGTGACCCCGGGCGGGCTCCAGGCGACCCGCACTCCTCGGGGGTCGCGGGCCGGGGCGGACAGTGCCGGCCGCCCCGCCCCGTCGAACACGACGGTGACCTCCGCCCCCGTGCGGGCCGCCAGCGCGGCCATCGCCGCGAGCAGCCGGGTCCGCTGGGAGTGCAGCGTCAGCCCGCCGTAGCCGGTCTTGGTGACGTTGTAGCCGTCCACCACCACGTGCACCGTCGGCAGCATGAGCAACGCCTCGAGCCCCGCCGCATCCTGCACCACCCGGGCACCGGGCTCGGCGGGCACCGCGGCCTCCAGCGCCGCTGCCACCTGGTCGCCGGGCCGCGCCCCATCACCGGCCCCTGGCGCGAGCGCGCGGCGCAGCCCCTGGCCGGCAGCCAGCAGGGTGTCGAGCAGCAGGCGCACCCGGGCATCCTCGGCGTCCCGCTCGCCGCGGGCGGCGCGCCGGGCAGCGTCCAGCGCGGCACCGAGCTCGGCCACCCGCAGCCGCAGCGGACCGAGCTCGGACTCGGCGGCCGCGAGCTCCCGGCGTACCCCGGCCAGCTCCCCCTCGGCCGCCGCCACCCGCACCGTCGCCGCCGCCTCGGCCCGCCGCGCCGCCGCCTCGACCGGCCGCGACCGCCGGCGCGCCTCCGCCACCGCCGCCTGTAGCCCCGCCAGCTCGGCGTCCCTGGCCGCCGCGAACGCTGCGGCAGCCGCCCGCGCCCGCGCCAGCTCGCCTCGCAGCCGCGCCAGCTCGACCGACTCCGCCCGCTCGGCCGCCTCGGCCGCCCGCGCCTCGTCCTGCGCCCGCAGCGCCCCGAGCAGGGCGTCGCGTTCCTGAGAGCCGAGCAGGACGGCGACGGCGGCCGCGTCGACCGGATCGGCCGGATCGGCCGGCGACGCATCGCCGGCGCGGACCCCGGCCACCACCGCCGCGCGGAAGACCCGGTCCGAGGCCAGCGCGGCGAGCAGCGGCGCCGAGCCGAGCCGCGCGCGCTTGCCCGGCGTGAACGCCCGCACCCGCCGCAGCGACGCGGGGACGTCGGCGTCGGGGAGGGCGCCGAGGCGACCAGCGGCGAGGATCACCACTCTGTCGCGCACCCGGGCCGGCAGCCCGTCGAGCGACAGATCGTCCACCCGCCGACGCTAGCTGCGACTCACACCGGGGACGACCTGGCGAGGTTCTTCAGCCCGCGAGCCGGGGTCTCGCCAAGCTGATCCGCGCCGGGAACGGCAGCTCGACCTCCAGCACGTCGTCCCCCTCGACCGCGCCCGTCTCGACGTAGACGCCGTCGCGCAGCTCGCAGACACTGAGCCGGCGTGCCTTCGGGTCGATCAGCCAGTACGACGGGATGCCTCGCTCAGCGTAGATGTCCCACTTCGCTCCCGTGTCGCCACGGCGGCTGCTGCGCGAGAGCGTCTCGAGCACCAGCAGCGGCGCGACCCGGATGCCGTCGTCGTCGGCATCGTCGGTGCGAGCGACCAGCGCGTCGGGGCAGACGAACCACGGCTCGGGCCAGGCGTAGTAGACGTTGAAGTCCGGGCCCAGCACGTCCATCCCGTCGGGGCACTGGATGACCAGATGCGCGCGCACGATGCTGGACAGCCGCTCGTGACCGAAGGTCGCCGACGGGCTCACGACGAGCTGGCCGTCGATGACCTCATAACGCACGTCAAGCCGGTCGAGCAGATCGAAGACCTCACCGGGGATCCCCGGACCGAGCCCCGTGGTGGTCATGGCGCCTCCTCACGCTGATGCACGCTCGCCCCAGCCTCCCCGCCGCGCAAACGGCTGTCCACAACCCGGTCCAGCCGGGTCAGACCCGTCAGACGGGTACGACGCCGCGCTTTCGCGCGGGCCGCAGCACCCGCTTGCCGGCCGACAGCTCGAGGCCCCGCACGATGGCCTCGCGGGTCGCGGCCGGGTCGATGATGTCGTCGACGTAGCCCATCCGTGCCGACAGGTAGGGGTCGATCTGGCTCCGCACCCCGGCGACGAGCTCCGCCCGCAGCGCGTCGTGGGCCTGCTGCGACTCGGCGAGCGCGGCGGCGAGCTGCTTGCGGAACAGGATGTTCACCGCTCCCTCGGGCCCCATCACGCTGAACTCCCCGCTCGGCCAGCTCACCACCCTGTCGGCCTCGAACTGCCGCCCGGCCATCACGTAATAGCCTGCGCCGTAGGCCTTGCGGAGCACGACCGTGATCTTCGGGACGGTGGCCTCGCTCACGTTCCAGAGCATCTTCGCGCCGTGCCGGATGATCCCCGCGTGCTCGACGGCCTTGCCGACCAGGAAGCCCGGCACGTCCTGCAGGAAGACCAGCGGCACGTCGAAGCTGTCGCAGATGTTGATGAAGCGGGCCGCCTTGTCGGCGGCGTCCACCCCGAGCGCCCCGCCCAGCTGCATCGGCTGGCTCGCCACCACCCCCGCGGGCCGCCCCCCGAAGCGGGCGAAGCCGGTGATCACCGAGCGGGCCCAGTCCGGCTTCATGGGGAAGAACGAGCCATCGTCGACGACCGCCCGCACCACCCGGCGCATGTCGTAGGCCTGCCGCGGGTTGCCGGGGACGATCTCGTAGAGCTCCTCGCTGCGCCGGTCGACCGGGTCGCCGACCTCGCGCATCGGCGCCGGGTCGCCGTACCTGCCCGGTAGGTAGGACAGGTAGTCGCGGACCAGCGCGAGGCACTCGGCGTCGTCGGCCGCCTCCCGGTCGGCCACTCCGGAGATCTTGGTGTGTACGCCGGAGCCGCCCATCTCCTCCTCGGTGACCTCCTCCCCGGTGGCCGCGCGCACCAGGTGCACCCCGGCGAGCGCCATCGAGGAGGTGCCCTTGACCATCGGGACGAAGTCGCAGAGCGCCGGGATGTACGCCGTGCCGGCGCTGCACGGGCCCAGCACGGCACCCACCTGCGGCACCACGCCGCTCATGGTCGAGATCTCCCGGAACAGGTCTCCCGAGCCCGCGAACGCCGCGCCCACGCTCTCGGTCACGCGGGCACCGGCACTGTCGAGCAGGTAGACCACCGGCGTCCCCCGGCGCACCGCGAGGTCGCGGGCCCGGGCCGCCTTGCGCTCCCCGTGCATGCCGATCGACCCGGCCATCACGGTGAAGTCGTAGGCGATGACCGTCACCGGGCGGCCGTCGACCATCCCGACGCCGGTGACCACGCCGTCCGCCGGGCTGCGCCGCCCCGCGCTCTGCGGCGTCTCCACCGCGCCGGCGAACAACCCGTCCTCGGTGAAGGACCCCTTGTCGTAGAGCAGGTCCAGCCGCTCGCGGACGGTGAGCTTGCCCAGCGAGTGCTGGCGCTCGACGCCGGCCTCGCCGCCCATCGCCAGGGCGTCCGCGCGGCGCTCACGAAGCTCGGCGGCGAGGTCGGCCAGCTGCGGGTGCGTCACGCCGCGCACCCTATGACCGGGCGGTCACCCGCTCGAGCGCGCGCACGCGGGCCAACGCCTCGCGCAACCGGTGGGCGGGGATCCGACCGCTGCGGACGGCTGCCTGCAGGGCGTCGACGACCCGGCCGGCCAGGCCCGGACCGCCGGCGGTGAGCACGAGATCGGCCCCGGCGACCACCGCCAGCACGGCGGTCTCCTCCTGGCCGCCGACCGCGGTGGCGGCGGTCGCGTCCAGGGCGTCGGTGACCGCGACGCCGGTGAAGCCGACCGTGCTGCCGCGCAGCAGGGCGTACGCCGACGGCTCGAACGCCGCCGGGCGCCGCCCCAGCCCGGGATGGCCGGCCAGGTCGACCATGACTAGCCGCACCCCGGCCTGCACCGCCGCCCGGAAGGGCTGCAGCGCAGGCCCGGTGACGCGCGGCCCCGCCACCGCTGCATCGTCGGTGCTGACGCGCACCCCGCCGAGCCCAGGGAAGTGCTTGGCGGTGGCGGCGGTGCTGCCGTGCTGCAGACCGCGCACCGCCGCACGCACGCAGGCGCTGGGAGCCGGCGACGCGGCCCGGGTCCCGAGGAACCCACCCACGCCCAGGTCCGCCACCGGCGCCAGGTCGACGTCGACGCCGAGGTCGTGCAGCTGGCGCCCGGCGACGGTGTGCACGCGCTCGACCGCCGCCGGGCCGGCGGCACACAGGGCCCGCGCGCTCGCGACGGGCTGCGCGCCGGGCACCCGGCGTACGGTCCCGCCCTCCTGGTCCGTCGCCACCAGGAGCCCCCGCCGGCCAGCGGCGCGGTGCAGGCCGGCGGCGAGGGCGGCGAGCTGCGGCAGGGTGCGGATGTCGTCGCCGAACAGCACCACCCCCCCGAGGTGCCGGCGGGTGACCAGGTCGCGGGTGGCCGCGTCCGGGCTCGCGGGGGCCGCGCGCTGCTGCCGGGCATGGCCGGCGAGGTCGTGCCGCGCCGCAACGAAGGGGTGCGGGAGGGTGGCCAGGACCAGGCGCCCGACGTCGGCGTAGTCCTGCCCGTCGACCCCGGCCGGGAGGGCGATGGCGGCCCCGACCGGGGCGGCGACTGGCATCGCGGCCGGACGGGCGCCGGCACCGCAGCCGGCGGCCAGCGTGGCCCCGAGCAGGAGGCAGAGGGGGCCGCGCACCCACCCAGTCTCCGCCCGGCTCGGTCCGGCGTTCTGTCGGAGGTGGTCCCTAGCGTCCGGCGGATGGTCAGCTCACCGCCCCGCTGGACAGCCCCGCCCCGTTGGACGCAGGGCACCGTCGACGAGCTGGGCACCCCGCTGCGCGGCGTCACGTTCGTGGTCGTCGATCTGGAGACCACGGGCGGGTCGGCCCGCGACGATGCGATCACCGAGATCGGCGCGGTCAAGGTCCGGGGCGGCGAGGTGCTCGGCGAGCTCGCCACGCTGGTCGACCCGGGGCGCGGGCTGCCGGCGTTCATCACGGTCCTGACCGGCATCACCGAGACGATGCTGGTCGGCGCCCCGCAGGTCGAGGAGGTGCTGCCGGCGTTCCTGGAGTTCTCGACCGGGTGCGTGCTGGTGGCGCACAACGCGCCGTTCGACACCGGCTTCCTGCGCGCGGCGGCGCACCGGCTCGGGGTCGGCTGGCCGGCCTTCACCGTGGTGGACACCGCGCGGCTGGCGCGCCGGATCCTGACCCGCGACGAGGCGCCGGACTGCAGGCTCGGCACGCTCGCCCGGGTGCTCCGGGCCGGCACGACGCCCACCCACCGGGCGCTGGACGACGCCCGCGCCACCGTGGACGTGCTGCACGCGCTGATCGAGCGGGTCGGCCACCTCGGGGTGCAGTCGCTGGAGGAGCTGCAGGCGTTCTCCACGCACGTGCCGGAGGAGGTGCGCCGCAAGCGCCACCTCGCCGAGGGCCTGCCGCACGCCCCGGGGGTCTACCTGTTCCGCGACGGGCGGGGTCGGGCGCTCTACGTCGGCACCTCGCGCGACCTGCGGGCCCGGGTCCGCTCCTATTTCACTGCCTCGGAGCCGCGCAGCAGGATGCAGGAGATGGTGCGGCTGTCGGAGCAGGTCGACGCTGTGCCCTGCACGACGGCGCTGGAGGCCGAGGTCCGCGAGCTGCGGCTGATCGCCGAGCACAGCCCGCCGTACAACCGGCGCTCGACGCGGCCGCAGCGGCTGACCTGGCTGGGGCTGACGAGCGAGCCGTTCCCGCGGCTGACAGCCACCCGGGTGCCCCGCGGCGACGGACCGTGGCTCGGGCCGTTCTCCTCCACCCGCTCACGCGATCAGGCCCGGGCCGCATTGCACGAGGCCTTCCGGATCCGGCAGTGCGGCGGGCGGCTGGCCCTGACCCGCCGCTCCCCCGCCTGTGCGCTGGCCGCGCTGGGGCGCTGCGGGGCACCCTGCGAGGGCGGCGAGACGGTCGCGGACTACGCCGCCCACGTCGACGCCCTGCGCTCGGCGCTGTCCGGCGACCCGGCCCCCGTCGTCGCGGCGGTGCTCGCCCGGGTGCGGCGGCTCGCCGACGACGGGCGGTATGCGGAGGCGGCGGTGCACCGGGACCGGCTCCGGGCGTTCGCGCGGGCGGCGGCGCGCTGCCAGCGGCTGGCGGGGCTGGTCCGGATCCGCGAGCTCGTGGCCGCTCGGCCGGCGGACGCGGGCGGCTGGGAGGTCCACGTCGTGCGCTCGGGGCGGCTCGTCGGTGCTGGCGCCTCGGCGCCCGGCGCCCATCCCCGGGGTCTCGTCGAGGCCCTGCTCGCCACCGCGGAGCCGGTCGTGGCGGCCCCGGGCCCGGCGCCGGCGGCGCTGCCGGAGGAGACGCGGTGCGTGCTGCGCTGGCTCGAGTCCCCGGGGTGCGGCTGGTCGAGGCGAGCGAGCCGTGGTCGTCGCCGGCAGGTGGCGCGGGGGGCCTGGGCAGCTGGCTCGCCCCGCTGCCCGAGGCCGGAGACCCCGCCCGTGACCGGCGCGGGCTGCGCCCCGGCCACCGGCCGGCTCGGTGAGCGGCAGCCATCCTGCGGGCCCGGCCGTCGGCGTCCCCGTAGAGCCTCACGAGCAGGACGTCTCGCCCCTTGGGGCAGGGCCTGGACAGCCTGGGCCGTCCGGCGCACGATCGGCAGATGTTCACCGAGGCACAGGACTCCAGCCCGGTCACGGGCGCCGACGGGGATGGGCCGGTCGAGGTCGATCTGGCCGCCGACCACCCTGGGGTCGCCGACCCGGCCTACCGCACCCGGCGCAACGCCATCGCCGCCCTCGCGGTCGGGCACCGTCGGGGCGAGCCGGTCCCGCACGCCGACTACTCCCCCGAGGAGCACGCGGTCTGGACGCTGGTCTCGCGCGAGCTGGCCGCGCAGCACGCGACCTACGCCGTCCGGCAATACCGGGACGCGGTCCAGGCAGTCGCGCTGCCGACCGACCACATCCCCCAGCTCGACGAGGTCTCCGCCAGGGTCGAGCCGCTCACCGGCTTCCGCTACGAGCCGGTGGCCGGGCTCGCGACCCTGCGGGAGTTCTACGGCGCGATGGCCGCCGGCATCTTCTTGTCCACGCAGTACATCCGGCACCACTCCGTCCCGCTCTACACCCCCGAGCCAGACGTGGTGCACGAGGTGATCGGGCACGCGCACACGCTCGCGGACCCCGGCCTCGCGTCGGTGTACCGCGCCGCAGGTGCTGCGGCGCAGCGGGTTCAGACCGATGAGGCGCTGGAGTTCCTGTCGAAGGTCTTCTGGTTCAGCCTGGAGTTCGGGGTGGCCTGGGAGGCCGGGGAGCTGCGCACCTACGGCGCCGGGCTGCTGTCGAGCTACGGCGAGATCCAGGAGTTCCGTGCCGCCGACGTGCGCCCGCTCGACCTGGCAGCGATGGGGACGCAGAGTTACGACATCACGCACTATCAGCCGGTGCTGTTCGCCGGCCGCTCGCTCTCCCACGTCGTCGACGTGGTCGGCGGCTTCTTCGAGGCCGTCGACGACGAGACACCCGCGCGCCTGCTCGCCCGCGCGGCCTGAGAGCCGGCCGCCGTGATCACCGCGATCGTGCTCATCTCCGCCGCCGTGGACCGCATCCCCGAGGTGGCCCAGCAGATCGCCGCCGTGGACGGCGTCAGCGAGGTCTACTCCGTCGCCGGCGACGTTGACCTGGTGGCTCTGGTGCGGGTCCGTGCCCACGACGACCTCGACGCCGTGATCCCCGGGCGCGTCAACAAGGTGGACGGCGTGCTGGGCACGCAGACGCTGATCGCCTTCCAGGCCTACAGCCGGCACGACCTGGAGGCGACGTTCTCCCTGGGTGCCACCGCCACCGACTGACCAGCGCGGCCCGCGCACCAGCCGTCCGGCCGACCGAGCTCAGCGGACACCGTGCATCCGATGCGGGTCCGGGAGGCGCCGGCGCCGGCGCATGCCCACCAGCACCAGCGCGCTGGCCAGCGCGGCATACACGCACCACACCGAGGCGAAGCTCTGCACCAGCAGGATCGCGACCACGGTGAGGCCCACCAGGTTCAGCACACCGAAGGCGACGATGGTGGGGTAGCCCGACAGCAGCGCCGGGCCGATCACCGCCACGGCGTAGAGCACGGCCCAGAAGCCCCCGTTGCGTATCCCCGTGACATAGGTCAGGGCGTGCGCGTGCCGCACCACCGACACCGGTTCGGCCAGCACGACGTAGCCCAGGTAGCCGGCGACGACGACACCGACGACAGCGAAGGGCGCCACGCGCAGCCGGGCGCCGTGCGGCTCCAGCAGCAGGACGGCGACGGGAAGCAGCACAGGCAGGACCGGCAGGGCGAAGACAAGGTAGGCGACCGCGGCGGCCGCCTGTACGCGGCCGTCCGCCCGGCCGTCGACGCCGAGCCAGACCAGCGCCTCGACCAGCTGATGGGCCGCGAACAGACCGGGGAGCAGGGCGAAGGGCAGCTCGCGCCGCGTCCTGACCTCGGCCAGCGTGGCGACCGCCAGCGGGATCAGCCCGAGGCCGACCGCAAGATCTGCCTGGACGGAGAAGCACACGAGTCAGCGCATCCCGGACGGCGAGGGCGGCGAGGGCGGCGAGGACGGCCGGCGGCGGTGCAGGGTGAGGGCGAGCCCGCCCACCGCCAGCACGAACCAGAAGCTGACGACCCGGTAGACGAGCGCGGCGGCGAGCCCGGTGACGGCTGGCAAACCGGCACTCGTGAGCGCGGCGGCCAGCGCCGCCTCGGCCACCCCCACGCTGCCGGGCGTGAGGTTCAAGCTGGACACCCCCGCGCCGGCCCCCCAGCTCAGCACGAGTGCGGGCCAGGGCAGGTGGGCGCCGAGCGCGGCCAGGGCGAAACCCAGGCAGGCGATGTCGGCGCTCCAGTTCAGCACCGCCAGGCAGAGGGCGACGGCGAGGTCACGCCGGGGCAGCCGGGCGGCCGCCAGCTGGTCGAGCGCACTGGTCACGAGCTGGCTGGGGGCGCCGGCCGGCCGGTGGACCACCCGCTGCACGATTCCCAGCGCCCGCGTGGCCACCCGCTCGGCCAGCACCCGCGAGCGCGGGCGAGTGCACGGCGACGAGCACCACGACGAGGGGCGCCAGGCTGAGCAGTCCCCCGGCCACGCCGGCAACGACCAGCGCCGGCTGGCCAGACCAGGAGGCGGCGGCCGTCAGCACGACAGCGAATGCCGCCGTCGACACCACCCCCGACACCGCCAGCCCGCTCGCGACCTGCCCCGGAGGGGCGCCCCTCGCCGTATACCTGCGGAAGGTGTAGCCGGTGCTGATCGCCGAGCCGGCGAGGGGGAGCGAGACCGAGATCGCGTTCCCGGCGTAGGTCGTGCGCAGCACCGAGGCCAGTGGGGCCAGCCGCTCCGGAGCCGGCCCGACCAGTCGTCGTTGCTGGCGCGCCAACCCCGCCATCGAGGCCGCCTCGGCCGCGACCGCCAGCAGCAGGTACGCCGGCGACGCGGTCCCCAGCGCGGTCAGCGCAGCACCGACCGACGCTCGCGCCGACCAGCCCAGGGCCGCGACCAGCGCGGCCCCGAGAACCCCGACGGCCAACCGTATCCGGCTGCCATGGTGCGCGGGCATGCTGGCGCCTCCGCGGGGTTGGCGACGGGAGATCCCGCCCGGGGCGGGGCGCTCGTGGACGCGGTGGCTGGCCTGGTGCTGCGCCGATCCCCGGCGGGAAGCCCGGGAAACACCCATGTCGACCACCGGTCAGCCGAAGAGCGCGTCCAGCTCGACCTCGACACGGCGCGAGGGCAGCTCCACCCCGGGCAGCGGCGCGGGTGGGGCCCGCTGGACCAGGTCGCAGGCTGCCACCGCCTCGGGCCCGAGGAAGCGGGACGGCTGCCCGAGCGAGTGGGCGTCATCCCAGCCGCGCGGCCGGTGGTGCCAGCGGTGCGGTACCCACACCGCCAGCGATGACCGGGGCCGGGTGACCGCGACGTAGAACAGCCGGCGCTCTTCCTCCACCCCTGCCTGCGAGCCGGTCGCCAGGTCGGAGGGAAAGGCGCCGTCGGACGCGTGCAGCAGGTGCACGACCTCCCATTCCAGCCCCTTGGCCGAGTGCACGGTGGACAGCACCAGCCAGTCCTCGTCGATCACCGGCACGCCCACGTCGGTGGTCGACGCCGGCGGATCGAGGGTCAGCTCGGCAACGAGGTCAGCCAGGGTGCGACCGGAGCCGTCTGAGCCGACGGTCGCCGAGGAGGCGACCGAGGAGGCGACCAGGGCGGTCACCAGCCGGTCGAGGTCGGCCAGCCTGAGCGCCGCGTCGGGATAGCGCGCGACCAGCGCCGGTTCGATCCCGGCCCGCAGTCGCTCGGCCCGCACGCCCACGGGCAGCCCGCTCCCGCGGGACGTGTCGCGCAGGGCAAGGCCCAGCGCGTCGGCCGCGACCCGTGCTGCCGGCGGGAGCCCCCCCGCGGCCAACGGTGAGCCCGACGCCAGGGCGCGCCGCGCCCCGGCCGGGCCGACCCCGTCGAGCAGCTGCAGCAGCCGGAACCACGCCACCTCGTCGGCCGGGTTGTCGGCGATGCGCAGCAGCGCGAGCAGGTCCTTCACGTGCGCGGCCTCCAGGTGACGCAGCCCGCCGTACTTCACGAACGGCACCCGCCGCCGCGCCAGCTCCAGCTCCAGCTCGATGAAATGCGACGACGACCTGGCCAGCACCGCCTGGTCGCGCAGCCGCAGCCCCTCCTCGCGCGCCGCCAGCACCGCCTCCGCCACCCCAGCCGCCTCGTCGTGCTCGTCGGGGCAGTGCACGACCGTCGGCCGGGAGCCGCCGGGACGGGCCGCGACGAGCCCGCGCGGGAGCACGGCGTTCGCCAGGTCCAGCAGCGGCTGCGTGGAGCGGTGGTTGACCGTCAGGGTCACCACCGACGCACCGGGGAAGTCCGCCGGGAACGCCGCGACGTGCTCCGGCGACGCGGCCCGGAAGCCGTACACGGCCTGCGCGTCGTCGCCCACGGCCGTCAGGTCGTCGGCCCCGGGCGGCCGCAGCGCCCGCAGCACGTCGACCTGCAAGGCGTTGACGTCCTGGTATTCGTCGACGAGCACCGTGTCCCACATCCCCGCCAGCCGCGGGCCGAGCACGTCGTCGCGACAGGCGGCCCGCCAGTGCAGCAGCAGGTCGTCGAGGTCCAGCAGCCCACGCTCGCGCTTGCGCTTGAGATAGCCGCGGACCACCGCCCCGATCTCCGGCACCACCTCCGCGCACCACGGCGCCGTCTCGGCGACCACGGACGCGAGCGGCCGCTGGGTCGCCACCACCCGCTGGTAGAGGTCGAGCAGCGTCGCCTTGCGCGGCATCCGGCGGCCGAGGCTGGCCAGGCCGAGGTCCTCGCGCACCAGGTCCAGCACGTCGGCCGCGTCGGCGGCGTCGAGCAGGGTGAAGCCGTCCGGCAGCCCGAGCGCCGCCGCGTGCCGGCGCAGCAGTCGGTGCGCCACGGCGTGGAAGGTGCCGCCGGTCACCCGGCCGGCGCCCGGCAGGCCGGCAGCGGCGACCCGGCCGAGCATCTCGCGCGCGGCCCGACGGGTGAAGGTCAGCAGCAGCACCCGCTCCGGCGCCACCCCTGCCACGTCCACCAGCCAGCTCACCCTGGCGGTCAGCGTCGTCGTCTTGCCCGTCCCCGCGCCGGCGAGGACCAGCAGCGGCCCGCGGGCGGCCGTGGCAGCGGCGCGCTGCTCCCCGGTCAACCCCTCGGCCAGCTCGTCGAACACGTGTGCGACGCTACTCCGTGTGCCGCGTGCCGCGAGCGCTGTTAGGCCAGGGCGGCGGACACCAGCACCCAGCGGTCGAGGACGTCCGCTGCCGCGCCCGAGTCGAGCGCGGCGGCGCCCCGGGCCACCCCCGCACGCAGCCGGTCGGCCAGCGCGCCGGCTCCGTCCGGGGCCGCGGCGACCAGCGCGGCAGCGGCGTTGAGCAGCACCGCGTCGCGCACGGCCCCGCGCTCCGTGCCGCTGACGAGCCCGCGCGCAACCCCGGCATTGTGGGCCGCGTCCCCACCGGCGAGGGCGGCCACCGGCGCCTCGGCAAGACCCACATCGCCCGGGGCCACTGTCGCCTCGACCACCCGGCCGGAACGCACCTCCCAGACCGTGGACCGGCCAGCCAGGGTCAGCTCGTCGAGCCCGTCCTCCCCCCGCACGACCAGCGCGCTCACGCCGCGCGCGGCCAGCACCCCCGCCACCGCCGGCGCCAACCGGGCGTCGGCCACCCCGACCGCCTGCACGGGCGGCCGGGCCGGGTTCGCCAGCGGCCCCAGCACGTTGAAGAAGGTCGGGATCCCCAGCTCGCGGCGCGGCACGGCGGCATGCCGCATGGCCGGGTGGAAGACCGGGGCGAAGCAGAAACCGATCCCGGCCTCGGCGACGCACGCCGCCACCGCCGCCGGCGGCAGGGCGACGGCCACCCCGAGCGCCTCCAGCACGTCCGCCGAGCCGCTCGCCGACGAGGCCGCGCGGTTGCCGTGCTTGACGACGGTCTCGCCGCAGGCGGCCACCACCAGGGCCGCCATCGTGGAGATGTTCACCGTGGACGCACCGTCGCCGCCGGTGCCGCAGGTGTCGACGACCCGGACCCTGGGAGGCACCGCCAGCGGAGGGCAGACGGCCAGCATCGCGTCGACCAGGCCACCGATCTCGGCTGCCGTCTCCCCCTTCGCCCGCAGGGCCACCGCGAAGCCGGCGACCTGGGCCGCGGTCGCGTCGCCGGCCAGCACCTCGCCCATCGCCCACGACGCCTGCTCGCCCGTCAGGTCGCCGCCGGCCAGCAGCCGGGCCAGCAGCTCCGGCCAGGTGTGCGCCGGCCGCTCACCCATCGCGGTCCGGCTGAAGGTGCAGGTGCGGCGCCACGCCCTCGAGCGCCGCGTGGTCCTGTGGCCGGCCCGTGCCGGCCAGCACCGCCCGCAGCAGGCCGACGAGCGTCGAGGCGTACGCCGGGGCGAACGGTCGAGCGCACCGGGGACAGTGCCCGACCCCGTGCTCGGCGGCGGCGTCGAGCACGTCCGGGAGCACGAAGACCACGCCGCACCAACCACACCATGCGGTGCCAGCGACCGCCATCGCCGGCCCGCTCAGCGGCGGCGCTTGGGCAGCCCGAACCGCCCGCGCTCCACCGGCACCGGCACCCGAGCGGCCCGCTCGCGCAGCAGCCGCACCAGCGTCTCGGTGACCTCGGGAGGATCCACCGGCAGCGCGAGGACGGCGTCGGCGTTGGACCACACGCCCAGCCACCGGTCGTCCCTGCGGGCCACCAGCACCACGACGGGCGGGCAGTCCGCCAGCTCCGCCTTGAGCTGGCGGCTGACGCCAAGGCCACCAGCCGGCGCCGCCTCCCCGTCCAGCACGATGACGTCCGCCTCGCGGCAGTGCGCGGTCACGGCCGGCGCATCGGCTGCCTCCAGCCAGGTCAGCGGCCCGAGCTCGCGGTCCGGCGTGCGCCCCACCGCCACCCGGACCCGCTCGCGCACACTCGCGTCGTCGCTATAGACCAGGACCGTCGGCACGTCCCCAACCTAGCGACCCGCTCCCACCCCCCGGCAGGCGGCGGCGCGACTACCAGCTGCTCTTGGTGATCCCCGGCAGCTCGCCGGCGTGCGCCATCTCGCGCATCCGGACCCGCGACAGGCCGAAGGTGCGCAGGTAGCCGCGGGGACGCCCGTCGACCGTGTCGCGGTTGCGCACCCTGGTCGCGCTGGCGTCCCGCGGCTGGTGGCGCAGCTCGCGCTCGGCGGCCGCGCGGTCCTCCGGCGTACTCGTCGGCTTGCGGATGACCTCCTTCAGCTCAGCCCGGCGCACAGCGTGGCGGGCGACCACCTCACGGCGCTGGTCGTTCTTGACGATCTTGGAAGTCTTGGCCATCGTGGCCGTCCTCTCTCCTGGGCTCCGGCGCGCTGCCGGGGCCGACCTGCGTCAGCTCCCCTCCAGTGTGCCTGCTCCGTCGGACGTTCCGCCCGGACCGGGCGGCAGGGCCGCCTCCCAGCCCTCGTAGACCACGGCGAGGCGGTGCGCGATGCCGGTCATCCTGGCCCGCTGCTGCGCGGCCGCCAGCGGCGTCAGTGCCCGGGTCGAGCGCACGACCACCCGGCCGTCGGCGGCCCGGGTGACGGCGCCCCAGCCTTCCTCGGCGGCCATGCCGGCCAGCCCATCGACGTCGTCGGCGCCGACCCCGGTGAAGACCTGGCGCACCAGCACGGGGCGACCCTCGGGGAGCAGCGCAACGGCCGCGGCATCCCCCGCCGTCACGTCGAACGCGCCAGCCACCGTGACGAGGCTGCCGTCATCGTCGTAGGCGACCGGCTCGGCCCGCTTCCTGCGTCGGAACACCTCAGCGCGCCGAGCCGGACCGCAATGCTGCCAGCCTGGCGTTGTACGCCGCGAGCTCGGCCTCCTCCTCGCGCTCCCTCGCCGCGGCGGCCGCGACCCGCCCGGCGGCCACCGCGACCCGCTCGCTGCGGTCCAGATGCCGGTCGGTGCGCACGGCGAGCCGCTCCTCCGAGCGCATCCACTGGGCCATCACGGCAAACAGCAGCACCACGCCGACGAACTCCCCGCTCGCCCACAGCAACCCGGCCCCGGTCTGCTGGTCACCGAACAGCTCGGCCGCCGGCAGCGCCCCCACCGTCAGGTAGTGCGATCCGGCGATCAGCGTGTTCTGGCTGAGCAGCGTGACCCCGAGGAACGCATGGAAGGGCAGCACCGCCAGCAGCATCAGGACCCGGATCCCGTACGCCGGGCGGCCCGGCATGGGGTCGATCCCGACGACCACCCAGGAGAACAGGCACCCGGTGACGAGGAAGTGCAGGTGCACCAGGTCGTGGGCCCAGGCGTGGTCCAGGGAGTAGGGGTAGATGCCGCTGAGGTACAGCGCGAAGGTCGACCCGGCGAACAACGACGTGACCAGCACGGGATGGGTGAGCACGCGCGACAGCCGGCTGTGCAGCAGCCGCAGCAATAAGGTCCGACGGCGCACCGGCAGGGTCCGCAGGGCCAGCGTCACCGGGGCGCCGAGGGCGAGCGGCAGCGGCGCCACCATCGCCAGCAGCATGTGCTGGACCATGTGCACGCTGAAGACCGTGTCGTCGTAGGTCCCCAGCCCGCTCTGGGTGGCAACCAGCACCACGAGCAACCCACCCGCCCAGGCCAGGCTGCGGCCGGCCGGCCACGGGTCGCCCCGCCGCGCCAGCGCGCGCACCCCGGCGAGGTAGCCGGCGGCCCCGGCCGCGAGCCCGACCAGCGTGACGGCGTCCGGCGTCCACCGGGTCACCAGGTCGGTCAGGGTGAAGGCGGCCGCCACCGGCCCAGGGTAGGTCGGTCACAGCAGGCCGGCACGGCGGCGTCCCCGGCGGGTGCGCCCCCTGAGGCCATGGCAGACTGCCCGCCGTGGCAGCAGTCGCTCCGGCGCTCCAGGGTGCGCCGGCACACGGGTCGCTCACCCGGCCCTCGATGGTCAGCATCGGCACGATCGTCTGGCTGTCCAGCGAGCTGATGTTCTTCGCGGCGCTGTTCGCGATGTACTTCACCCTGCGCAGCGTGATCGGCCCCGGGCAGTGGCCCCCGATCGACGACCCGACGCACCCGGTCAAGCTGGAGGTCGGCTTCTCCGCCGTCACGACCACGGTGCTGGTGCTGTCGTCGTTCACCTGCCAGCTCGGGGTGTTCGCGGCGGAGCGTGGCGACGTGTACCGGCTGCGCATCTGGTTCGTCATCACCTTCTTCATGGGCGCGTTCTTCGTGACCGGCCAGCTGGTGGAATACACCCGCAACGAGTTCGCTATCGACAGCCACGCCTACGGCTCGGCGTATTACCTGACCACGGGCTTTCACGGGCTGCATGTCGCCGGGGGGCTGGTGGCGTTCCTGTTCGTCCTGGCCAGATCGACCTTCGGGACCTTTACGCCGGAAAAGGCGACGAGCGCCATCGTCGTCTCCTATTACTGGCACTTCGTCGACGTGGTCTGGATCGGCCTCTACGCCACGATCTACCTGGTGAAGTGAGCACGCCCATGAGCGCTTCCCGCACCCGGCGCGCCGCCCCCGCGCTGGCCCTCACCCTCACCCTCGGCGTGCTGGCGGTGCTGTGGTCGGCGCTCGCCTCCAGTGGTCGGGCGGCCGAGGCGGACCCCAACACCTTCTCCGCCGCCGACGTGGCCAGCGGTCAGGTGCTGTTCACCAAGGGGTGCGCCAGCTGCCACGGCGCCGCCGGGCAGGGCGGCACCCAGGGCCCTCCGCTGATCGGCGTCGGTGCCGCCGCCGTGGACTTCCAGGTGGGCACCGGGCGGATGCCGCTGAAACGCCCCGGGCCGCAGGCCGAGCGCGCCGACCAGCAGTACTCCCCGGTGGAGATCAGGCAGCTGGACGGCTACGTCGCCTCGCTCGGCCCAGGCCCGGCGATCCCCATCGTCAACGCGGCCGCGGGTGACCTCGGCAAGGGCGGCGACTACTTCCGGGCCAACTGCGCCCAGTGTCACAACTTCGCCGGCGAGGGCGGGGCGCTGTCATCCGGCAAGCGCGCCCCCGCCATCTACCCCGCGACCAACCAGCAGGTGGTGGAGGCCATTCGCACCGGGCCGGAGTCGATGCCGGTCTTCGCCCCGACCCAGCTGTCGGACCAGCAGGTCAACTCCATCGTGCGCTACGTCGAGTTCCTGCGGAACCCCAAGGACCCCGGCGGCCACGGCATCGGGCACCTCGGACCGATCCCCGAGGGGCTGGTCATCTGGCTGGTCGGGATCACCGGCGTCCTCGGCTTCTGCCTGTGGATCGGCTCGCGGGCGTGACCACCACACTCAGCCGCAGCGTCCCCAGCCGCCCAGAGCAGGTGATCGCCGGTGCCCACGGACGGTCCCGCTGACCCGAACCCCGCCGGTCGCACGTCCTCCGACAGTGAGGGCAGCATCTTCGACCGGCTGCGCAGCCCGGTGCGCACCGACGGGACCGACCGGGCGGCCGCGCCCGGCGGCGAGACCGACGTCCGCCAGGGGCAGGCGCCTGACGCGGCGACCGCCTACGCGACCGCGGGTGCTGGCCACACGCCGGTCGATTCGGCCCGCGGCAACCCGCAAGTGCTGGCCGCCTCCCGGGAGGCCGGCGGGATCGCCCTGGCCCCCGCCGGCACCCGTGCCGTCGACGTGCAGGGCCCGCGGATCGAGGACCGCGATCCCCGCAAGGAGAAGGCAGCGGAGCGGCAGGCCAGCATGCTGTTCACGCTCTCGGTGCTGGCCGTGGTCGCCTTCATCGTCTGCTTCGTCTACGGCGACCCGCACCATGTCTACTTCAACCCGGTGCTCGGCGGCACCATGGGGGTGGCGCTGCTCGGCGTCGGCATGGGGGCGGTGGTCTGGGCCAAGAAGCTGATGCCGGACGAGGAGGCCGTGCAGGAGCGGGAGCCGCACTTCTCCCCCGAGCGCGACCAACTCGCTGCCGCCGAGACCTTCCGCAAGGGCGTGGCCGAGTCCGGCATCGCGCAGCGGCCGCTGCTGCGGCGCACCCTGCTGGCCGCGGTGACCGCGCTGGGCGCCCTGGCGGTGGTGACCTTGCGCTCCCTTGGCCCCTTCACTTCCAACCAGGCCGCCGGGGAGCTCGCCAAGACGTCGTGGCGCAAGGGCCTGAAGATGATCGACATCTCGAACATGCAGCCCGCCAAGCTGGGCGAGATCGCGGTCGGCGGCTTCATCACCGTCATCCCCGAGGGCACCGAGGAGGACGAGCAGGCCCAGTCGGACTCGGTCGCGATCCTCATCCGGCTGCGGCCGGGCGAGCTGCACCCGGTCAAGGGCCACGAGGACCTCGACTTCGCCGGGCACGTCGTCTACTCCAAGCTCTGCAGCCACCTCGGCTGCCCGGTGTCCCTCTACGAGCAGCAGACCCACAAGCTGCTCTGCCCGTGCCACCAGTCCCAGTTCCTGGCCGACGAGAGCGCCCGGCCGGTCTTCGGCCCCGCAGATCGCCGGCTTGCCCAACTCGCCGTGACCGTGGACAAGGACGGATACTTCATCGCGCGGGACGGGGACTTCCCCGAGCCCGTCGGGCCCGGATACTGGGAGCGCACATGACCGCCGGCTTCGACAACGACCGCGAGCGCCCCGCACCCGCGACGTCCGCGACAGCGACGACGCTGACCGGCCGGGCCGTCGGCACGACCGGAAAGTGGATGGACGACCGGCTGGGCTCCTCGGGCTTCCTGCGCCGGAGCCTGAACAAGGTCTTCCCGGACCACTGGTCGTTCATGATCGGCGAGATCGCGCTCTACAGCTTCATCATCCTGCTGCTCACCGGCACCTACCTCACTCTGTTCTTCAACGCCAGCACCCGCCAGGTGGTCTACGACGGCAGCTACCTCCCGCTGCGCGGCGTCACCATGACCGAGGCCTACAAGTCCACGCTCGATATCAGCTTCGATGTCCGGGCCGGGCTGATCATGCGCCAGATCCACCACTGGGCTGCGCTGATGTTCGTCGCCGCGATCGTCGTGCACACCATGCGCATCTTCTTCACCGGAGCATTCCGCAAGCCGCGCGAGATCAACTGGCTGATCGGCGTCGGGCTGCTCGTGCTGGCCATCGCCGAGGGCTTCGCCGGCTATTCGCTGCCTGACGACCTGCTCTCCGGCACCGGGCTGCGCATCGCCTTCTCGATCGCCGAGTCGATCCCGGTGCTCGGCACCTGGATCGCCTTCCTCCTCTTCGGCGGGGAGTACCCCGGCACGGCCATCATCGGACGGCTCTACGCGATCCACATCCTGCTCGTTCCTGGCGTGTTGCTGGCGCTGATCAGCGCCCACATGGGCATCCTGTGGCACCAGAAGCACACCCAGTTCGCTGGCCCCGGGCGGACCGAGCACAACGTGGTCGGGTCCCGGCTGTTCCCGGCGTACGCGGCCAAGGCCGGTGGCTTCTTCTTCATCGTCTTCGCCATGTGCGCCGCGCTTGGCGGGCTTGCCCAGATCAACCCGATCTGGCTCTACGGGCCCTACGACCCTAAGAACGTGTCGGCCGGTTCCCAGCCGGACTGGTACGTCGGGTGGCTGGACGGCTCCTCCCGGTTGATGCCGGGCTGGGAGATCCGCGCCTTCGGCCACACCGTCCCGCCGATCTTCTGGGCGGCCGCGGTGCTGCCCGGGATCATTTTCGGGCTGCTCGCCGCCTACCCGTGGCTGGAGCAGAAGTTCACCGGCGATCGTGCTTACCACGACCTGCTGGACCGGCCGCGCGATCGACCGGTCCGCACCGCCATCGGTTGCGGCGCGCTGGCGTTCTACATCGTGCTGTGGATGTCCGGCGGCAACGACGTGATCGCCGCAATCTTTGACATCTCGCTCAACTCCACGACCTTCGCCGGCCGCATCGGGGTGATCCTGATGCCGCCGCTGGTGTTCTACGGCGCCTATCGGTCGTGCCTGGCCCTGCAGCGCAAGGACCAGCTGACCGAGGAGCACGGCATCGAGACCGGCATCATCCGGATGCTGCCGAGCGGTGAGTTCATCGAGGTGACCAAGCCAAAGCCCCAGCCGGCACCGATCGTGCTCACGCCGATCGAGCCCGACCACCCCGAGCTCGAGGCACACCGCGACGGCACCATCGGCCCGTCCGCCCCAGGCCTGCCGTCGCTTCCCGTCGGCGGCGAGCAGCACGGTCGACGGTCCCTCGTCGGGACCGCGTCGCGGGCGGCGAAGGACTTCTTCGTCAAGCGCGAGGAGGCCCCGGCGGACCGGGCCGACGACCGCTCCGAGGATCTGGTCGGGCGGCCGCAGGCCCCCGAGGTCTAGGCAGGCCTCCTTCACCCGGTCGGGTGACGACCCGTGAACATCAGGATTCGGGCCGGTGACCGCGGAGGTTCGGTGCGGAAAGAGCGGGCCTTCGACGCCCCATTCGTCTGGCTCTGTCGGTACTGTCTGGATGTGCTGAGATCACGTGTCGTCGCGATTGCGGTTGCTGCCGCGGCCGGTGCCGCCGCGCTTGGCCAGACGCCGACGGCTACGGCTGCCGCCTGTGCGCCTGGCGTCAAGGTGTTGGCCGCGGTCAATGTCCGCGCTCCCCAGCGCACCCTCGCATTCACCGGCTCCGGCGCCATCGTTCCCCTGAGCGTCCTCGCGGTGGCCCTGCTGATGCTGGGCACGGTCGCCCTGCTGCTCGGGCGCCGCGCGCGGCACGCGCATCTGGTCGGCGGCGCCCGCGGGGGTCATCGCGCCCTCGCGCTGCTCATCACCCTGGTGGCCGTCGTATGCCTGCCGTTGCTGGCCCAGCACGCGGCCTCAGCGGCACCAGCCACCTCCGCCGCGTGCCAGCCCGCAGGCACCGCCCCCGCGTCCCCGGGCAGCCCGGTCTACGGCAGCTCCCCCGGCACCATGGGCCGCCCGCCCGTGCTTGTGAGCGCCACCGGGATCACTGCCCCAGGTGCCGCGTCCGGAGCCCCCGTCGCCGGCTCCGGCGGCAATCCGACCGCGGGCAGCCCGGGCGCTGCTGGCAGCCCCGGCGCTGCTGCGCAGCCCCCCACCGCGATGCCAGAGAGCCCCCTGGCGGTATTGCTTCCCCTCGCCGGGCTCGGCCTGCTTGCGGCGGTCGTCACGGCGCGTCGCCGCGGCGTCGCCCGCGTCGCCTGACTCGATTCGTGGCACGACGCACCTGCCAGCCGGAGGCTGGAATCGTCAGCGCCGGTTCCCACCGCAGCGTGGCGTCGGTGGGACCGTTGCTGTCCGCCGGCTGCGTCGGCTCGGTGGCGAGCGCCGGATGTGTCGGATCCATCGCCAGCGCAGGCTGCATCGCCTCCATCGCCTCCATCGCCTCCATCGCCTCCGTCGGCTGCGTCGGGTCGCTGGCGTCGAGCGGCAGCATCTGCTCGATTGGCAGCAAGGACGCGGTGGGCGCGATCTTCGGCGTACCCGTCGCGGAGCTGCTCACCGCCGCGCTGCTTCCGCGGTGGCGACGCCGGCGCCCGTAGCCGGCCTGCTACCAGTCGCGCGCCTGCGCCCCCGTGTAGTGCTCCAGCAGCAGGCCGCTGGTTGCCATGAACAGGAAGATGACGCCGATGGCGGTCAGCCACAGGCCGAAGACGATGCCGAGCAGCAGCGGCACGATCGACATCGTGATGAGCAGCGGCCACCAGGAGCCGGGGCTGAAGTGGCCGATCTCCCCGGCCCCCTCGCTCACGTCGGCGTCGGCCCGGTCCTCTGGGCGCCCCTCCATCCGGCGCGCGGTGAACAGCAGGTAGAAGGAGATGAGGAAGCCGAGACCGGCCGTGAGCGCGATGCACGTCGTACCCGTCGGGTCCTTCGACAGGTACCAGTAGACGACGTCCACGATCGTCGCGAAGGCGAAAATAACCGCGAAGACGTAGCCGTTGGTGCGCATGGTCAGACCAGCTCGGGCGCTGCGTGCTGCTCCACCCGGCCGGCGAGCTGCGGGTAATGCAGGTCGAACGCGGGCCGCTCGCTGCGGATGCGCGGCAGGGTGACGAAGTTGTGCCGGGGCGGCGGGCAGGAGGTGGCCCACTCCAGCGAGTTGCCGAAGCCCCAGGGATCGTCACCGGCCGCGACCTCGCCGTGCCGGTAGGACTTGTAGATGTTGTAGATGAACGGCAGCGTCGACGCGCCCAGGACGAACGCCCCGACGGTGGAGAAGGTGTTGAGCAAGGTGAAGCCGTCGTTCGGGCCGTAGTCGGCGACGCGGCGCGGCATGCCCTTCGTGCCCAGCCAGTGGTGCACGAGGAAGGTCGCGTGGAAGCCGATGAAGGTCAGCCAGAAGTGCAGCTTGCCGAGCTGGTCGTCGAGCATCCGACCGGTGAACTTCGGGAACCAGTAGTAGATCCCGGCGTAGGTGGCGAACACGACCGTCCCGAAGACCACGTAGTGGAAGTGCGCGACCACGAAGTAGCTGTCGGTGACGTGGAAGTCGATCGGCGGGCTGGCCAGCAGCACGCCGGTGAGGCCACCGAACAGGAAGGTCACGAGGAAGCCAAGGCAGAACAGCATGGGCGTTTCGAGCGTGATGGAGCCCCGCCACATCGTGCCGATCCAGTTGAAGAACTTCACGCCGGTGGGCACGGCGATGAGGAACGACAAGAAGGCGAAGAACGGCAGCAGCACGGCGCCCGTGGCATACATGTGGTGCGCCCAGACCGAGATCGACAACGCGCCGATCGAGATCGTCGCGAAGACCAGCCCCTTGTAGCCGAACATCGGCTTGCGGCTGAAGACCGGCAGGATCTCGGTCACGACCCCGAAGAACGGCAGCGCGATGATGTAGACCTCGGGGTGGCCGAAGAACCAGAACAGGTGTTGCCAGAGGATCGCCCCGCCGTTTGCGGCGTCGAAGATGTGCGCCCCGAGGTGCCGGTCGGCTGTCAACGCTGCCAGCGCGGCCGCCAGCACCGGGAAGGCCACCAGGATCAGGATGGAGGTCACCAGCATGTTCCAGCAGAAGATCGGCAGCCGGAACATCGTCATGCCCGGCGCGCGCATGGTGATGATCGTGGTGATGAAGTTGACGGCGCCCAGGATCGTCCCCAGCCCGGACAGGAACAGGCCGAGGATCCACAGGTCCGCCCCGGCGCCGGGGCTGTTGACCGCGCTGTTGAGCGGGGCGTAAGCAAACCACCCGAAGTCCGCGGCGCCACCCGGGGTGAGGAACCCGCTGACGACCATCAATGCCCCGGCCAGGTAGAACCAGTAGCCCAACGCGTTCAGCCGCGGGAACGCCACATCCGGCGCACCGATCTGCAACGGGATGATGTAGTTCGCCATCCCCACCGCCATCGTCGTGGCATACAGCAACAGCATGATCGTGCCGTGGATCGTGAACAGCTGGTTGTACTGCTCTTCCGACAGCACCTGCAGGCCCGGGCGGGCCAACTCCACCCGCATCAACAGCGCCATCAGGCCGGCGGCGAGGAAGAACAGAAATGACGTGACCATATACATCAGGCCGATCGTCTTGTGGTCCGTCGTCGTCAGGATGCTGATGATCGTGCGGCGCTCAGGCGCGTGCCCGGCGCTGTGACCCGGCTGGTGTGACGGAGCGGACAGGACCTCGCCGCTGGGGTTGGGGTTGGGGGGTGCGATCGTCACGGGTGGCTCCTCAGATGGCGTTCGCTGGGGCGCTGCTGTGATGGCGGCGAGCGACGAAGCAATGCGCCGGGAGCTGCACGAGCGCCCACGGTAGGTGCGGCTAATCGGGTGCGCGCGCCGAGTTCAGCTGCTCGTGAACAAGGTCTCGGCGGCGACGATCCGGCGTAGTCGGATGGCAGGGACCTCGCGCAGCGCGGTACGCCGGCCGGGAGTGCCCGGCTGGCCGGCGGTCCCGCTGCGGTGCTGACCGGCCGGGCCGGCTGAGGCGTGCCGACCGCCGGTGTCACGTGGCGTCGGTCCAGGCGCCGTAGCCGCCCAGGAGATCGCTGACGTCGACGAACCCGTGGCTGGCGAGCAGGCTCGCCGCGGCGGAGGAGCGGTAGCCCCCGGCGCAGTGCACGAGCACCGGGCGGGTGCGGTCGAGCTGGTCGAGCTGACCGAGGAGCCGGGGCAGGGGGAGGTTCACCGCGCCGGGCAGTGCGCCGTGCTCGTGCTCGCCGGGGCCGCGGACGTCCACGACCTGCACCATCGGGTCGTCGCTCAGGCGCTGGCGGGCTTCGGCGGCGGTGAGCCGGGAGGACGCGACCGCCAGCTCGGGGTGCGCGGCGAGGGCGTGCGCGGGGTCGGTGAGCACCCCGGTGACGGTGTCGATGCCGACGCGGGCCAGACGGGTCCTGGCCTCGGCCGCGTCGGCGGCACTGCCGGTGAGGACCACGTCCTGGCCGGGTGTGTGCACGGCGGCGGCGAACTCGGCGAACCGGCCGGACAGCCCGACGTTGACCGCGGGTGCCAGGTGCGCGGCGGCGAACTCCTGCGCGTCGCGGACGTCGAGCAGCAGCGCCTCGCCCTGGGCCGCGGCCAGCGCCCCAGCCAGGTCGAGCTCGGCGGGGGGCGTGAGGGTCATGGGGGTGTGCCCCGCGCGGTTGAGGGCGACCTCGGCGGCGAAGTACCCGGGCGGCTCGGACAGGCCTTCAGTGACGGCGGCGACGAACGCGTCCTCGCTCATCGGCCCGAGCGCGTAGTTCTCGCGGCGCTGCTCACCCAGTGTCGACACGGTCGCCGTCGACAGAGCCTTGCCGCAGGCGCTGCCCGCGCCGTGCCCCGGGTAGACGAGCACGTCGTCGGGCAGCGGCAGCAGCCGGGTGTGCAGGGACCGGTAGAGCTGACGGGCCATGTCCTCGGCGGTGCTACCGGCCGCGCCGAGCAGGTCCGGTCGGCCGACGTCGCCGAGGAACAGGGTGTCCCCGGTCAGGATCGCCGCCGGTGAGGTGTCGCTGCCGTGGGCGTAGACGGCTAGCGTCACCGACTCCGGGGTGTGCCCGGGAGTCGCGATGACCTCCACGACCACCCCGGTCATGGGGTTGCCGAGGGTGAGGCGCTCGCCGTCACTCAGCCGGCGAACGGGGAAGTCGACGGGGGCCAGCTCGCTCATCGCGACCTGCGCGCCGGTGGCCTGCTGCAGCTCGGCGTGGCCGGGGACGAAGTCGGCGTGCACGTGGGTCAGCACCACCGTCTCGATCGTCAGGCCCAGCTCCGCAGCGCGGTCGAGATAGACGTCGACGTCGCGGCGCGGGTCGACCACGATCGCCCGCCCGGTCGCTGGGTCCGCGATCAGGTACGAGGCCTGAGACAGACAGCCGAGGTAGTGCTGCTCAAGCACGAGGCCCTCAGGTACCGAGAACTCGGGCTCGAGCGACACGTCGAGCTCTGCACCGGTGGCCTGGCTGGTGGTCACGCGCGGCCCTTGAGCATGAGGTTCCAGTACATGGCCGGCAGGCCGTACTTCTTCAGATACCACATGTCGCGTCGTTCCTTGGTGGCGTCCACCAGCCTCGGCGGGAACGAGGGCGTGGGTTGCACGGCGTAGTCGAACTCGGCGAGCAGCATCTTGTTCCGTGCGGTCGTCAGCGGGCAGGAGGCGTAACCGCCGTAGCTGGCCGAGGGTGCCCGGCCGGCCTTGACGTCGACGAGGTTCTGCACGACCACGGGTGCCTGCTTGCGGATCGCGGCTCCGGTCTTGCTGTTGGGGGTGCTCCCGGCGTCACCGAGGGCGAAGACGTCGGGGTAGCTGGTGTGCTGCATCGTGTTCTTGTCGACCGCGACGTAACCCGCTGGGTTCGCCGGGTCCGCCAGCGGGCTGGCCTTGACCCAGTCGGGGGCGCTCTGCGGCGGGACCAGGTGCATGACGTCGTAGCCCAGGGCCTCCTTGGTGTCCTCGGTGCGGTTGACGACCAGCGCGGTCCGGGCCGAGGCGTCGACCTCGGTGACCTCGCTGTTGAACCGGACCTCTATGCCGTAGCCCTTGGCGACCCGCTCGAGTTCCTTGGCGAACACCGGCACCCCGAACATCCCGGGCGTGGGGAGCACCAGCACGACTCGGATGTCATCCAGGACCCCCTGCTGACGCCAGTAGTCCGCGGCCAGGTAGGCGATCTTCTGCGGGGCACCGGCGCACTTGATGGGCCCGGCGGGCATCCCGAAGACTGCGGTACCCGAGCGCAGGCCCTGGATGAACTCCCAGGTCGTGGGCGCGGTGTCGGCCAGGTAGTTGCTGCTCACCCCGTTCTCGCCCAGCGTGTCGGACAGGCCAGGGATTTTCTCCCAGTCCAGCTGGATCCCCGGGCACATCACGAGGTAGCGGTAGCCGATCCGCTCGCCGTCGGCCAGCGTCACCGTGCGCGCTTCGGGGTCCACAGCGGTGGCGGCCTTGCGGTGCCATGTCACGCCGGCGGGGATCTGCTTCTCCTGCGGGCGGGCGCTGGTGGACAGCTTCGCGCGGCCGCCTCCGACCAGCGTCCACAGCGGCTGGTAGTAGTGCGTGGTCGCGGGATCCAGCAGGCCGACGTCGCTGACCCCCGCCCGGCGCAGCCGAGCCGCGACGGTGATCCCGGCACTCCCGCCGCCGACGATGAGCACCTCGTGCTGTGTCGTCACGCTCACTGTGTCCTCCTGGATCCGCGGTAACACCGCGCCCTCGCTGCACGTCAGGTCGTCCGGACGTTTGGTACGTTAGCCCCGCGTGGCCTTGCCGACAAGGCCTGCCGCCCTCGATCGGGAAGGGACCTGGGATGGACGCTTTGGACCGCCGGAGCGCGCTGCCACTATGGGCGCAGCTGCGCGACCGGCTCGCGGTCCGGGTGGAGTCTGGGGAGTTCGCCGGGCGTTTCCCCACCGAGCCCGAGCTGATGGCGGAGTACGGCGTCAGCCGGCACACCGTGCGCGAGGCCTTGCAGACCCTGCGCGCCCAGGGCCGAGTCGTGGCCGAGCGCGGCCGAGGCAGCCGCGTCGTGGCCGTCAGCCGGGAGCCCGACGGGGCGCTGTGGAGCCTGTTCCGCGCGGTGGAGTCGGCCGGGATGACCCAGACGTCGGACGTGCTCACCCTCACGGAGGTCACCGCCCCGACGATCGCGGTGCAGCTCGAGCTCCCCCCGGGCGAGCCGCTGGTTCACCTGGAGCGGCTGCGCCGGGTCGACGGCGAACCGCTGGCGCACGACCGGGCCTGGCTGCCCGCCCGGCTCGCCCGGCCACTGCTGGACGCCGACTTCACCCACACCGCCCTGTACGACCAGCTCACCCAACGCTGCGGGGTCACCCTGGACAGCGTCCGCGAGACCGTCACCGCCACCACCGGCACCGAGGCCGAGCGAGAGCGGCTCGCGCTCGCCGACACCCCCGACGTCGCCCTGCTGGTGCTGCAGCGCAAGGGCTACAGCGCCGGTCGGCCGGTGGAGTGGCGCGAGACCAGGGTCCGGGCCGACCGATTCCGCCTGGACATCGGCTGGGCCCCACCGCCCGCCGGGACCGAGGCCGGCACCGGCGGCCTGCACCTGGCTGGTGCGCTCACCCGCCGTCGCAGCGCCTAACCGCAGGCGCCCGCCTAACCAGCATCAACGGGCCTCGCCTCGACTGGACTGGACTGGTTGACCCTGACCGCTCGAAGCCATCACTCTGGAGGACCTTGTGAACGAGACCGACCCGACTGGCGCGCAGACGATGGCCGCCGAGGGCGCGCTGCTCCTGGACGTCCGGGAGGACGAGGAGTGGGCCGTCGGGCACGCCCCCGAGGCCCGGCACATGCCGCTATCGGCGCTGGACCCTGCGGCGTTGCCCGCGGACGCGGCGATCGCGGTGATCTGCCGCAGCGGCGCCCGCTCCGGCAAGGCCCAGGTCACCCTGGCCGAGGCCGGCCTGAGCGTGACCAACGTCGCCGGCGGGATGCTCGCCTGGGCCCGGGACGGCCTGCCCGTGGTCACCGACAGCGGCGACCCAGGCACGGTCCTGACATGACCAACGCGCTGCTGGCCCTCCCGCTCGGGCTGCTCATCGGCCTCTCGCTCGGCGCGCTGGGCGGCGGCGGGTCCGTGCTCACCGTCCCCGCCCTGGTCTACGTGCTGGACCAGACCCCCCGCCACGCCACCAGCGGCTCCCTGATCATCGTCGGGCTCACCGCGCTCACCGGGGCCATCGGCCACGCCCGCCACCACCGCGTCCGCTGGGCCCCCGGTCTGGTCTTCGGGGCCGTCGGAATGGCCGGGAGCCTGCTCGGGAGCCGCCTGAACCGCCAGGTCGACCCCAACGTCCTACTCCTGGGCTTCGCCGGCCTCATGGTCGTCGTCGCCGCCGTCATGCTCAAGCGCCTGCCCAAGCAACAGCCCGCGGCCGGGCACATCAACGGCCCGTCAATCACGCACGCACCAGCACCACTGCTTACGCCCACGCCCGTCGGGTCGCAGGTTGACGCCGGGCACGGCTCCGGCGCCACCCTCACCGCCGTGGCCTCGCAGGTCAGCACGTTCAGCAAGGTGACCGAATCCGCGCCGGCGCCCCGCCAGACGCTCACGTCGTGGGACACGGCCCGCAACGTCGTGCTCGCCGGGACCGTCGTGGGGTTCATGACCGGGTTCTTCGGTGTCGGCGGCGGGTTCGTCGTCGTCCCCGCCCTAGTGCTCGCGCTCGGCTTCACGATGCCCGAAGCCGTCGGGACCAGCCTGCTGGTCATCGCCATCAACAGCGCCGTCGCGCTGGGCGCCCGCGCCGGCACCGTCACGTTCCCCTGGGGGGTACTCATCCCCTTCACCCTCGCCGCGATGACCGGATCGCTGTTCGGCAACCGGATCGCCAGCCGCGTCAACAGCGTCACCCTCACCAAGGCCTTCGCCGCGCTGCTCCTCCTGCTCGCCGTCTACGTCGCATCCCAGAGCATCAGCAGCCTCTCCTGACCCACCCCCCGACCGCCTACTGAGCAGGAGCACCCGATCACATCCCGTCGCACCATCGCCGTCCTCGCCGTCCCCGCGGCCCTGCTGGTCGCCGCATGCGGGTCGAGCGCGAAGACCGTCACCGCGACCTACGGCCTGCACAGCACCTTCTTCTCCACCGAGTCCGGGCTGCCCGCAGCCATCGACCCCCAGATCTTTGTCACCGCTCCCGGCACCGCCGCAGGCACCGGCCCGCAGGGGATCGCGCACGCCGCCGGCGTCCGGCCGGCCGCCGAGACCGACCCGCCCGCCATCGCCCTGCTGGCCGCCGACGGCGCACCCCTTCAGCTGACCCTCGGCCAGTGGAACTCCGCCGCCGGCACCGTCGCACTGAGCTGCTCCGGCGGGAAGCAGACCGCCACCAGTATCCTCACCGGCCTGGTCCCAGGCGGCCTCTACAGCGTCTTCGACGTCCACCTCAAGATCAGCGACGCCGGCCGGTTCACCCCCTTCGGTGACCCCGCAGGCAACGACAACAGCTTCACTGCCAGCCCCACCGGCACCGCAACCACAACCGACACCCAGACCGGCTGCCTCACCCACGACCACGACGCCGTCGTCGTCATCTGGCACAGCGACCACACCAGCCACGGCACCACCCCCGGCACCCTCGGCGTCACCTGGCACAACTCGCTGATCGGGCAGGACCCGGCCTAGCTCTGCTCGGGCCGGCGTCAGGCCAGGGAGAGGAAGAGCTTCTCCATCGCAGCGACATCGAGGTCCTCATCGTTGGCCAGGCACTGCTTGAGGCCGCTAGCCACGATGGAGAAACCGGCCTTGTCCAGCGCGCGGGAGACCGCGGCGAGCTGGGTGACGACGTCCTTGCAGTCCCGGCCTGACTCGAGCATGCGGATGACACCGGCGATCTGACCCTCGGCCCGGCGTAGTCGCAGGATCGCGCTCTTGGCCGCTTCGTCCTGCAGCTGCATGTCCAGGCCCTCCGTGTGGTTTACCCCCGAGGGTACCCGAGGCAGAGCCGCCAAGTCTGGACGAACAATACCCCGGGGGGTACTATCTCGGATATGACGAGCCTGCTCGATGGACCCGCCTCGGCCGCTCCCCGCCCGCCCGACCGTGGCCGCCAGGGTCGCTGCGCTGCCGGCGTCACCGCCGCCGGCGGCGCCAGCGAGGGTGCGCTGGCCCGGCTGGGGCGGGGGAGCGCGACCCATGTGCGGCTGGTGCTGGCGGTGTGGGCGGTGCTGATCGTCGGGCTCGGCGCGTTCGCCCCCGGGGTGGAGTCCAGCTTGTCGGGCGCCGGCTGGCAGGCCAACGGCTCGGACTCGGTCAAGGCCCGGGACCTGATCGACACCCAGTTCGGCGGGCTGTCGGCGACCGCCCTGCAGGTCGTCGTGCACAGCGACACCCCGATCGCCTCGAGCCACCCGGCGACGGCCGCGGTCACCGCCGCCGAGGGCCTCCTGCGCGCCGACCACCGGGTCAGCACGGTCGTGGCACCGCAGTCGGGCCTGACGATCTCCGCCGACGGGCGGACCGCTGTCATCCAGGGTGGCGCCGGCGCAGACAGCAACGCGATGGTCCGCGCCGCAGACGATCTCACCGGCCCGGTGGAGCGGCTGTCCCGCCCGGGGCTCACCGTGGCGCTGACCGGTGACTCCGCGCTGTGGTCGGACTTCAATAAGGCCAACCTGTCGGCGATGCTGCGCTCGGAGGTCTTCTCCTGGCCGGTGACCCTGATCATCCTGGTGCTGGCATTCGGATCACTCGTGGCCGCGGGGCTGCCGCTGATGTTGACCATCGCGGGCCTGGCCGCCAGCGCCGGCGTCCTGGACCTGGTGGGGCATGTGGCGCACGTGTCGGTGTGGGCGATGAACTTCGCGATGATGTTCGCGCTCGCGCTGGGCATCGACTACGCGCTGTTCATCGTCGTCCGCTTCCGGGCGGCGCTGGCCGCCCAGCCCAGCGACGCGCGTGACCCGGTCGCCGCCGCCGCCGAGGCCGCGGGCACGGCCGGCAAGGCGGTGTTGTTCAGCGGCGTGACCGTGCTTGTCAGCCTCTCCGCGGTGATGCTCGTGCCGTCCCCGGCGTTCAGGTCGATGGCCTTGGGGATCATGATCGCGGTGGTTTTCGTGCTCGCCGCGACGCTGACCCTGCTGCCGGCCGTGCTGGCCCGGGTCGGGGCGCGCATCGACGCCGTGTCGCTGCCGTTGGCGCGTCCGCGCGCGGGCGCGTCCCCGCGCTTCGGCGCGTGGGCGGCGCGGCTGTGGCGTCGCCCGGCCGGCTACGGACTTGCGGCCGGCGCCGTGCTGATCGCGCTGGCCGTGCCCGTGCTGGGCCTGCGCACCGGGATGCCGTCGATCACGGTCATCCCGTCCAACGCCTCGGCCAGGGTCGGGTATGACGCCACCCAAGCAGCCTTCGGCGCCGGTGCCCCCAACGCTATGCAGGTCGTCGTCGGCACGCCGGATGCTGTTGCAGCGCAGGCGGTCCTGGGCACCGATCCCGGCGTGCGCGCGATGCTGCCCGCCCGGGGCGACCCGCAGGGCTGGACGCTGCTCCCGGTGATCGGCGCCGACGCACCGAGCACACGGGCCGCGGACGCCACCATCGAACGGCTCCGGGCCAAGCTGCCCGCCGGCGCTCTGCTCGGCGGCGCGAACGTGGAGAACCACGACCTGCAGCACCTGCTCGTGTCCAAGACCCCGCTCGTCGTCGGCGTCGTGCTGGCACTGGGGTTCCTGCTGCTGCTCGTCGCACTGCAGGCCCCGCTGGTGGCAGCCATCGGTGTCCTGACGAACCTGCTCGCCGTCGGTGCGGCGTTCGGCGTCGCCCGGCTGGTCTTCCAGGACGGCCACGGCGCGGGGCTGCTCGGCTTCACCCCGCAGGGGTTCCTCGATGCCTGGGGGCCGGTCTTCTTCTTCGCAATGATCTTCGCGATCTCGATGGACTACACCGTCTTCTTGCTGTCCACCGCAAAGGAGCACTGGGACGCCACCGGCGACCCGCAGGCCGCGGTCACCGGGGCCCTCGCGCACACCGGGCGCGTCATCTTCGCCGCTGCCGCCGTCATGGTCGCCGTCTTCTTCACCTTCGCGCTGTCCGGACCCCTGCCCCCCAAGGAGATGGGCATCGTGCTGGGCGTCGCCGTCCTGCTCGACGCGCTACTCGTCCGGCTGCTCCTGCTGCCCGTGCTCATGCGCCTCGCCGGCAAGGCCGCCTGGGCCTGCCCGGCCTGGCTGCGCCGCGCCCTCCCCGCGATCAGCCTGGGCCATTGAAACCCCCGCACCACGACACGACCAGCGCCCATGACCGACCTCGACGCGCCGCGAGCGCCACAACCGACGGATGAGGCACTGGGGAAAGGTCTATGCGCGCCCGGCACAGGAGCTCCCGTGGCACGCGATCGCCTCAGGCACTCACGGGGCGTTCTCACCTGAACTGGGAGCCGACGAGTTCATCGACTACACCAAGAGCCGTCCCAAAGAACTCGTGCACGACGTCGATCTCGTGCTCGACACCGTCGGCGGTACCACCAGCCATCGTTTCCTGCGGACACTCAAGCGTGGCGGCGCGTGGTACCCAGTGTTCGTCGCCGAGTACGACCCCCAGGAAACCGCCAAGCTGGGCGTCACGACATCGGGCACCCAAGTGCGCTCCAACGGTGCGCAGCTCGCAGCACTCGGCCGCATGCTCGACGAGGGCACGCTCCGCGTCGCCATCGACAGCACCGTCCCGCTCGCGGATACCCGGGCGGCGCACGAACGCGCAGCTCAGGGGCACATCCAGGGTAAGATCGTCCTCACAGTCACATGAGGGCTATGCGTCGCAGTACGTCGAAGACGCGCTCGACCGCTCAACCCGCGGCGCGTCCCGGGCTCGTCTTATCGAATGGAGCGCACCTTATAGATCGAGGCCGCGCCGACAGCCGAGACGAGTCCCGTCAAGCCAAAGAGGGTCGCGTAACCTCCTAGTTCACTGATGATGAGGCTTCCGAGCAGCGGCCCAAGTGCCTGTGGGACGACTGAGCCGATATTCATGATGCCCAGGTCTTTGGCCTTGCTGGTCGCATGTGGCAGGACCTCGGTGATCAGGGCCTGGTCTACCGCCATGTACGCGCCGTAGCCGGTCCCGAGTAAAGCAGCGGCAACCACCGCGGTCTGCAGCGAAGGGAACAGGGACAGAACAATGCCTGCTGCGGCCTGGAGGGCGGCGGCCGCAGCCACAAAGATTCGCCGGCGCGCGGACCGATCGCTGCTCACGCCGAACACCAGCGTCGCGGCCAGGGTGAAGACCAGGTAGACAAGGGTCAGAAGGACCAGATTCTCTGCTGGGTGGTCGACCTTCAGGTCGTCCTGCAGGAAGTACAGCAGAAAGGTCGTGCCGAGAGAGTTCGCCAGGTTGACCAATGTGCGGCCCCCGAACACCCAAGCGAAGTCCGGGTACTCACGCGGGCTGATCCAGAGGTCTTGGAGCAGGTCGGGCAGCGACAGCGCGGAGGTAGCCGACTCAGGCGAGGCCTCGGCGTAGTGTCGGATGAAGCTGACGGAGCACAGCAGCAGGACCGCCGCGAGGACGAAGTAGTTGCTGGCCCGCGGCAGGCCGGCCGCGGTCAGCACGCTGATGCCCAGAACGACCCCCAGGGCTTGTGGTCCGTAGACGGCCCCCGAGACGACGCCTCGCTGGTGGTCGGGCACGCGGTCGGCGATGGCTGCTGTAAGCCCAACGGTCGCGGCGCTCGCGCCCAAGATCGTGAGCGTCCACAGTGCCGCAATGGCGGGCCAACTGCTGGCCAGCCCGACGAGGGACAGCGCCGCGGCATAGGCGAGCAGACCGCCGGCCATGTAAGCCCGGCGCCGGCCGAACCTGGAGCGCGAACGATCGCACAGCGCTCCGAACACCGGCAGGCAAACCAAGGCTGCCAAGCCGGCGGCCGCATTGACGATCCCGAAATCGCGGACCTTGTGGACGGGGTCAATGCTGTTCAACTGATCAGGAATCAGCAAGTTCAGCGGAACGACGCTGCCTAGCCAGAAGCCGAACCAGACGAGGCTGAACCTACCGATCCAGAGGCGTGACACCTCACTCGTGGGATCAGCGATGGGCGGTGCGCCCCGGAAGGCTGTGGCACTAGCCACGCTCGACCCCACAAGGTGAAGCGTCGGCAGGACGCGGAGCCGGGGCACGCAGGCTCATCACTACCTCCGGCTTGTCGCTAGTCCTACGAGCCCTGGAGCACATAGCGGCAGTGTGCCCGCCCGTCACCAGCATGTCGATCGCTTGACATGATCTGTTGACCGATTTAACGTCCACGGATGACGACGGGCGCTCGCGCGCTGGCCCTTGACCCGCAAGGCAGGCCCTGGAATGTGGACGTCATCGTGGTCGGCGGTGGCCTGTCGGGCCTGACGGCAGCGCGGAACCTGCTGCGCGCCCGGCAGTCCGTCGTGGTGCTCGAGGCGGCGGGGGAGGTGGGAGGTCGTACGGCGTCCGTCGAGCTGGGCGGTGTGCGCCTCGATCTTGGCGGCACGTACGTCGGGCCGCGTCACGATCGGCTGCTTACCCTCGGGGAGTCCCTCGGCGCGCAGACCGAGAGGACCTACACGCAGGGACGCAATGTCATCGAGTGGTGCGGTTCCGTGCGCCGGTACTCCGGCACGGTGCCAAAGCTTGACCCCGTAACGCTTGCGTCTATCGCTCTGTTGCAGCACCGCTTGGACCGGTTGTCGGAGGCCGTGCCGATCGGCCACCCTTGGGACGCACAAGGAGCACGCAAGCTGGACAGCAGCTCATTGGGCGCCTGGCTCAGGCACGCTGGCGCTACGCGGGGCGGCTTCGAGCTCGTGGCCATGGCCAGTCGCATCACCTGGGGCGTCGAACCGGACGAGGTTTCCCTCCTTCACGTGCTTCACTACATACACGCAGCGGGTGGCCTGAACTCGATCCTTGACACTGAGGGCGGCGCCCAGGACAGCCACTTCACGCAGGGAGCGCACTCGCTGTCGGTGCGGCTGGCGCAGCAACTGGGTGACGTGGTGCAGGTCGACTGTCCCGTCGTCGAGATGGGCTGGAACGCGAGTGGCGTTGAAGTGACCACCGCGCGAGGACGCTTTGCCGCTCGTTGTGCCGTCGTTGCCGTACCTCCCAGCGCCCGAGGTGGCATCCGGTTCTCGCCGTCGCTTCCTGACCCGTACGCGGGGCTGCCAGCGCACTGGCCCCACGGTCGAGTCAGCAAGGTCTACGCCGTCTACGACGAGCCATTCTGGCGAGCAGCGGGCTTGTCGGGCCAGGCTCTGTCCGACGCTGGCCCCGTGGGAGTCACCTTCGACGCGAGTCCTGGCGACCTGTCGGCTGGTGTCCTGCTCGGCTTCGTCTCTGCGGACGCGGCACGTGGCTGGGACCAGCTCGATGCTGGCGAGCGGCGCCTGAGGGCGCTGGCGTCTTTCGCGCGACTCTTCGGGGACCGCGCGCTGGAACCGACGCACTACGTCGACAAGGTCTGGTCCTCGGAGGCTTGGGTCGGCATGGGCAGCGTCGCGGCCCCGGGCCCGCTTGCGTGGACGCTGCACGGCCGGGCGCTCAGCACGGCCATCGGTCCCATCCACTGGGGCGGCACGGAAGCGGCGGACGTCTGGACCGGCTTCCTGGAAGGTGCAGTCCGTTCGGGGGAGCGGTGCGCGGCAGAGGTGCTCGCCGTCCTGCACGCCGACCCGGTACGGAAGGCGGGTGCGTCGGGAACAGGACGGGTTGGCGACGACAGCGAAGCCCTACTCTCGAGCACGTACGGACAGACGAGCAGCTGAGCGAGGAGCCTCCGGTGGCGTACCTGCGGTCCCCCGTACGGCGGTTGCAGGTCATCGACGCCACCATTGGACTGATGTCCGCGCAGGGAGTGCAGGCTGTCACCACGCGCGCGATCGCTGCCGCAGCCGGGGTGAATCAGTCGAGCATCAACTACCTCTTTGGATCACGTGACGAGTTGGTTCGTGCGGTCACGGAGACGCTCACCAACCGCGTCTGTCTCGCCCTTGAGTGCATCCCGCTGGAGGGCCAGACCGTCGAGAGCATCCTCGACCAGTTCATCGAGAGCATCACGAACGAGGTCGTGAAAAACCCTGAGCAGCACCTCCTGCTCGAGCTCGCGTTGAATGCGGTCCGCAATGGCCAGCAGCTGGATCTGGCGCGCTGGCAGTATCAGCGCTACGAGGAGACGTGCTCTCGCATCATCGATCGGGTTTGCGCGCTCAGTGAGACCACCTTCACCGGCGACCGAGTCGTGACCATCCGGTTCGCGCTCGCAGTGCTAGACGGCTTCGAGGTGCAGCAGCTTGTCGACGACGATCCGAAGATGGCGCAACTGGGACTGCAGCAGCTTGGCGCCCTCTTGGCGCCCATGTTCCAAACTTGCCCCACCTGATCACCCGGACTCGACCGTCACGGGGATGTGGTGTTGACGACCGAGCCCTTGCCGCACCGGGTGGACCCGTTGCCATCTGCTCATCAAGAAGGTCAAGCGCGTCGGTGACGGCCGCAACTCCGGCCAACTACCGGCGGTGGGTCCTGCTCGACACCGGCATCGACTGGACCACCGTCACCTGCCAGGCCTGGTCTGACGCCCCGACACGAGGCCGCCACCGCGCTTCATGACGAAGAGCCCCGTGTGTCCGGTCACGAACGCGGAAACTGTAAGAGCCGCAACGTCGTGGAGCGAGGCCCTAACGGGCGTCAAGCAAGGGCGCGGTCTGCCCCCGACGCCTCCGAGCAGCGGGCCCTGATCGACCCGAGCGCTGCCGTCCTACGGGCTCTGACCACGTGGCTCACCCGACCTGCCCCCGTCGCGGGGCACGCGTTCACTGTACTGACTATCGCCGTCTTGGCGCCCGGTGGCCCGGCTGCCCCCGTGCTGGCCCCGCAAGGTCACGGGACTACCCTTGCATATTTGGACGGTCGTCCGTATCATTGACGCGTGGAGGTCGCCGCCGACGTTGCCGTGGTGGGCGCCGGTCTGTCCGGTCTCGTCTGCGCCGAGCGGCTGCGTCAGGCGGGCGTGAGTGTCGTGGTCCTCGAGGCGGCAGAGGTGGTCGGAGGCCGGGCAGCGGCACCGAGCAGGGGCAGCGGCGAGCATCAGGAACGGCGAGAGTGCACAGCCTTCCTCGGTCCGGGCCACACCCGCCTGGCGGCACTCGCGAAGGAGCTGAGGGTCGCCGTCGAGCCGACCTTCAACGAAGGTCGAAACCTCATCGAGTGGCGGGGCCGCGTCCGGACCTATAAGGGCAATGTCCCCAGCATCAGTACTCCCATACTGCTCAGCACCTCGATCGCTGAGAAGCGGCTCGACCGAGCGGCTCGTGCGGTGCCCGTCGGGCGGCCATGGAGAGCGAAGAGGGCCCACCAGTGGGACACAGCGAGCTTCGGCGACTGGCTGCGTTCGGGCCACACCCTGCCCGGAGCCCGGGACCTGCTCGCCCTCGGCTGCGGACTGGTGTGGGGCTGCCACCCCGACGAGGTGTCACTGCTGCACGTGCTGCGAACCGTTGGCGGCGCCGGCAGCATGGGGGCCCTCTTTGACACGCAAGGCGGCGCCCAGGAGTCGATCCTCCGCGGGGGAGCGGAGCGGCTCTGCGCGTTGCTGGCAGACCGACAGGCGGACGCTCTGCACCTTTCGACGCCGGTCACCGAGATCAGGTGGTCGGCATCACGCGTCCAGGTGCGCAGCCCGCAGATGGTCGCGCACGCCCGGCGCGTGATCGTGGCCCTGCCACTGCAGGCGCGAGCCGCCCTCCGGCTGTGGCCCGCGCTGGCACCGGCCCGCGCTGCCACCGGCAGTCCCTGGCGCCACGGCCGGCGCCAGGTAGCCACCGTGAGCTACCGCACGCCGTTCTGGCGCTCTCGGGGTCTGTCGGGGCGAGCCCTGTCCGACGTGGGGCCTGCCAGCGTGGTCTACGACGTCAGCGAGCCCAACACGCAGAGCGGAACCCTGCTCGCCTACGTGACCGGCCGGCAAGCCGCGGCGTGGGAGGCCCTGCCTGGCCGTGAGCGTCGCGCTCAACTCCTGGCTGGCCTCGGCCGGCTGTTCGGAGAAGCGGCGCTCAGACCGACGGACGTCGCTGCGGAACTGCCATCCCCGTCGGCCTCCGCGGGGCCACTCACCGACGGCGTCCCCGCCTACGGCTCCTGTGCCTGGTTGACGGCCGCGCCACTCAGCAATCCGATCGGACCGCTCTCGTGGGCGGGGGCCGACACCGCGGAGTCCTGGCCGGGCTACCTGGAGGGGGCCGTCCGCTCCGGCGAGGCTCGCGCCGCGGAGGCCGCCCGCTCGCTGCTTGGCGTCCCGCTGGCCGCCACCACATGAGCTCGACGTGCAGAAGGAGGACTCGGATGGCTTGGACCAGATCGTTCACGACCTACACGACCGCGTCAGCAGAGGCAGTGTGGAAGCGACATATCACCCCTGCTGACTGGGTGCAGGACGACCCCGTCACCACCGCCGCGGCCTTCACTGTCCCGCCAAGGACGGGCGACACGGGCACGGTCACCGCACAAGGAAGCACGAGGACCTTCACGTTCACCGAGGTGCGTCCAGGCGAGGTCATGACACAGGTCTTCGCACTGCTGCCCGGTGCACAGCTGGTCCTCGGCCACACGCTTGAGCGCACCGTTCGCGGACTGCGCGTCACGCACACCGTCAGCCTCACCGGACCGCTGGGACGGTTTCTCGTCCCCATTGCGGGCTGGCCTCTCGTCCGGAGCCGACCAGCCGTGGTGCACAGCATCGTGACCCGGGCGCTTGATGAGTCGACGGCCGCGGCCCGATGACCAGGAGGGACATCGCGCGCCGGCGGTACCTGCCCACATCCGAGCGACGGGACCAGATCGTCCGGGCAGCCATCGATCTGATGGCTGATCAAGGACTCGCTGCCATGAGCATCCGGGACGTGGCCGGGCACGCGGGAGTCCCGGCCTCGAGCATCGACTACCACTTCGGCAACCGGGACGCGCTGCTGAAGGCAGTCATGCAGACCGTCACAGCGGACTTCTGCCTCAGCATGACCTCGGCGGCGCCGAGCACGGGCACCGTCGACGAAGTGCTGCAGAGCTACGTCGACGTGCTCGCCGCCGGTTCCGCACACAGCCGCGGTCACCACATACTGCTCCTTGAATTCACCCTCTATGCAGCCCGGCGCCCCGCCTCGGGCCTGGCCGAGTGGCAGTACGCGCAGTACGAAGCTGCCGCACACCGGGTACTCGACCGGCTGTGCGTGCAGAGCGGGAGCACCTTCGTCGGCGACCGGACCGTTGTGGTCAGGTTCCTGCTGGCGGTGGTCGAGGGCGTCACCCTTCAGCAACTCGCCTCGAGGGACACCCAATCGGTCCGCCCGCTGCTTCGCGACCTCGCGCACGCCCTCGCACCGCACCTGTTACCCCATCCCGCGATCGACGATCCGCCGCTGGCTACGGCCGGGCGGGCACCCACGACGGCACCCGGAGGAGAAGCATGAGCACCGTTCTCGTCACTGGAGGCAGCGGCTTTATCGCGAGCCACCTCATCGACCAGCTGCTGCGAAGCGGCTACACCGTGCACGCCACGGTCCGCAGCTTGTCCAACACGGCGAAGGTGGCGCCGCTGAAGGCGCTCGATAGCACCGGCAACCTGCGTCTGTTCGAAGCCGATCTGCTGGATCCGGATAGTTTCGCCGACGCCATGGCCGGCTGTGAGACGGTATTCCACGTCGCCTCACCGTTTAAGTTCCCGGAGCACATCAAGGACGGCTACAACGAGATGGTCAAGCCGGCGCTCGAGGGGACACGCAACGTCCTCCACACCGTCAACGCGACCTCGAGCGTGAAGCGCGTGGTGCTCACTTCCTCAGTCGGCGCCATCTACGGCGATTACGCCGATGTGCTCGACATGGCCAACCAGACGTTGACGGAGGAGTACTTCAACACGACCAGCACAGTGGACAACAACCCCTACCACTACAGCAAGGTCCGCGCGGAGCAGGAAGCATGGACTATCGCCGGGAAGCAGGACCGTTGGGATCTCGTGGTCATCTGCCCGTCGCTGGTCGTCGGACCCTCCCTGAGCCCCGCCTCGGAGTCCGGCAGCCTAGCGCTCCTCGACGAGCTGATGAGAGGGGAGTTCTGGTACGGCGCCCCCGACTTGCACTTCTGCACGGTCGACGTGCGTGAGGTGGCTCTCGCCCACATCCGAGCCGCCGAGAACAGCGATGCCTCCGGCAGGTACATCTTGTCCCACTCCCGCATGCCCTCATTCCTTGAGCTTGCCAAGGTGCTCAAGCCCGTGCACCGGCGGCCCGTGGTCTTGCCGAGGCAGCAGTTACCTAACCTGCTGGTGCGCCTGGTCGGCCCTCACTACGGCCTGACGGGGGACTTCCTGGACAAGCAACTCGGCGTCGCCTTCGCTCTTGACAACCACCGCAGCATCGAGCAATTGGGCGTCGCCTACCGCCCCCTCGCCGAGTCCATGCGCGACCACTACCTCAGCTGGGCCGCCAAGCCCGCTGTCGCCGCCTGAGACTCGACCTGCGGATGTCACACCTGAGGACAAACGGCCCTGCGCCGACGCGCGGCGAGCCTGGCCGGCGCCGCATCGCCGTCGGCTCCGATCACCTGGGCCGTGAGTTGCGCTTGCGGGTGGCGGATCACCTGGACCCGGTCCTGTACGAGGTCCAAGACTTCGGTTGCGGGCCGGAGACTGACGTCGACTACCCCGACATCGCCGTTGAGGTGGCTCAAGCGGTCAAAGCCGGGAGCGCCGAACGCGCTGTGCTGATCTGCGGGACAGGCATCGGCATGGCCATGACCGCCAACAAGATCCCCGGCATCCGCGCCGCCTCGGTCGCCGACGCCTACTCCGCCGAACGCGCCAGCAGGTCGAACAACGCGCAGATCCTCTGCTTAGGGGCGCTCGTCACCGGGGTGGAGCTTGCCTTCCTCCTCGTGGATCGCTGGCTCCAGTCCGACTTCGGCGGAGGCGGGTCGGCCCGCAAGGTGGCCAAGATCGACGCGCTCGACCGTCACTCACCTGCCTGAACGACTCCTCCGTCATGTACCGCGACTCGTCAGGGAGCTTGCATGTCCACTGATTCACCTACGCCCACCGGCTCGCCTGTCGGTGCCACAGAAACACCGGCCGCTGAGGCCTCAACGGGAGCCGAGTCCAAGGGGTGGGCCATACCAACCAGGGCCAGCGGAGCGGCGAGTCCGATCATCCAACTCTGCGTCGACGTCTTCGACACGAAGGAGGCCCTCGAGGTCGCCCACATGGGCCTGCGGGCCGGTGTCGACTGGCTCGAGATGGGAACACCCATGGTCTCCTGGGTGGGGATCACCGGCCTCAAGGACTTCCTGGACGACTTCCTCGACCGCGTCACCTTCCTGGACGCCAAAGTGATGGATGGCTCCTGGCCCTACGTCTACGCCGCCGGCGAGCTCGGCGTCGAACTCGTGTCGGTGTGCGCCAGTGCGTCGGACGCGACGTTCCGAGCCGGCCTTGCGGAGACGGAGGCCAGCGGGGTCAAAATCGTCGCCGACCTCTACGCGGTTGCGGACCCGGTCCGTCGTGGCCTCGAGCTCGCCGACCTCGGTGTCCATGCGCTCTACCTGCACTACGGGTGGGACGAGCTCGCCGAGGACCGGGCGGCAGATCCAACGCTGGCCCAGCTGGAACAGCTGCGCGCCGCGACGTCAGTCCCGTTGGGAATCGTCACCTCCAGCACCGAGATGGCCGAAGACGCGGTCCGTGCAGGCGCTGACATCCTGCTTGTCGGTCATCCATTCCTCAATGGCCCAACGGCCGAGACGGACCTCCACGACTACGTCCAACGGGTGAGATCGGCAGCGACGAGCGCGTGACGGACATCTCGTCGCAGCGCTTCGTCAACAAGCCAGACGAGGTCGTGGGGGACATGCTCGCCGGCTTCTGCGCAGCGCACGGTGACCTCATAGTCGCAACGGCGAACGACAGGGTTCTGCGGGTGCGGGCCGGGACAGCCGGCCGAGTCGGCATCGTCAGCGGCGGCGGGTCAGGGCACGAGCCGGCGTTCCTCGGCTACCTCGGCCCAGGGATGCTCGACGCTGTCGCGGTAGGCGAAGTCTTCAGCTCGCCGTCGGTCGGCATGTTCCTCGAAACATTCCGTGTCGCGGACTCCGGCCACGGCGTGGTCTGCATCTACGGCAACTACGCCGGGGACAACCTGAACGTCAAGATCGCTGCGGAGCGAGCCGCCAGCGAGGGCATCCGGGTGATGGCACTCGCCGCCAACGACGACGTCCTCTCGGCGGCCATGAACGAGAGTGACCGCCGCCGCGGGGTGGCAGGGGAGATCCTCGTCTGGAAGGTCGCTGCGGCACGAGCCCGGGAAGGCGGGAACCTCGAAGAGGTTGCCGATGCTTCCCGCCGTGCACTGCTGGCCACGCGCAGTGTGGGCGTCGGCCTCACCAGCTGCGTGATCCCGGCGGTCGGTCACCCCAACTTCACCATCGAGCCGGGAAGCATGGAGGTCGGCATCGGCCATCATGGAGAGCCTGGCGTCCGAGTCCTGCCACTGGCACCGGCCGATGCCGTAGGTCGGTTCATGGTCGACGAGGTGCTGCCCGAACTGAAGGCCGCTGCCGGAAGCCGTATCGTCGTGCTGCTCTCCGGGCTCGGTGGCACGCCGTTGATGGAGTGCTACATCCTCTATCAAGCGGTGCACCAGCAGTTGAGCGCTGCTGGCCTCGTCGTGCACCGCGCGCTCGTCGGCAACGCCTTCACCGCTCTGGAGATGCGCGGGGCGACGTTGACGGTCATGCGCCTTGACGAGGATCTCCAGCGCTGGTGCGACCGTCCCGCTGCTTGTCCGGCCTGGCGCTCGCTCGACGACGTCACCTCGTGAGGCGGGTGATCCTCGCGCCCGGGATCGGAGCGCAGCTCACGGAGCGTCTCGCAGAGCGCCTCGACGAGGCGGCCGACTGGCTGAGCGAGCTTGATGGGGCCACAGGCGACGGAGACCACGGCGTCAACATGCGCAAGGGTCTACAGCTGGCGCGCACCAGGCTCGGCGCTGGTGCAGATCTAGGCACCGCGCTGCAGGTGGTGGGTGACACGCTGCTCGACGACGTCGGTGGTGCAACGGGGCCGCTCTACGGCGTCTTCTTCCAAGCAGCCGCTGCGACTGTACGAGGGCGGAGCACCCTTGTCGCAATCGACGTGCAGGGGATGCTCGAAGCCGGACGCGACGCCGTCGTAGCACTGGGCGGGGCCAAGACCGGTGACAAGACGATGGTCGACGTGTTGTCTCCTGCACTAGACGCCTTTGTCCAGGCCGACAAGACCGAGGGCCTGGGCGTCGCACTGACGGTCCTCGCCGAGAAGGCCTGCCAGGCGCGGGACGCCACCGCCGGGTTCGTGGCCAGACTCGGCCGTGCCAGCCGACTGGCGGACCGCTCTCTCGGGCACGTCGACGCTGGCGCCGCCTCGTGCACCGTCATCCTCTGCTGCCTCAGCAGCGTGCTGAGCGAGCACGTCCAGTAGCGCCTCCCGGCGCTCAACCGTCTGCACATCGCTTGATCAGGTCAACCGATCGATAAATACGCGCGCAGGGGGCACAATGACCGGTGTGCGTAGCAGCCCAAGTCGCTTCGACATGCGTGACAAGGTCGTCCTGATCGTCGGTGCCTCGTCGGGCATCGGGCGGCTCTTCGCGGTGGCAGCGGCAAAGCGGGGAGCCCTGGTCGCCGTCAGCGCGAGGCGTGAGGCGCTGTTGGAGACCCTGGCAGCGGAGATCCGCGCCCAGGGGGGCCAGTGCCTGGTCGTGGCCGTAGACGCGCTCGACGACGCGGCTTGTCAGGCCATGGTCGACACGGTCGCCGCCCACTACGGGCGAATCGACGTCGCCCTGCTCAATGCAGGTGGGGCTGGCGCAATGGACACTCGTGTGTTGACCCCTGCTGACGTGACCCGCTGCATGCGCCAGAACTACGACGTAGTCGTCAACCCGATGATGCCGATCCTCGGGTACATGAGCCGGCAGGGGCGTGGGGTCGTCATGACCACGAACTCCCTGGCCGGCTTTGTGCCCCTGCCGCTGCAAGGTCCCTACTCGGCTGCCAAGGGTGCCCTTCGTTTGCTCGTCGACACCTGTCGCCTCGAGTACGGCAACCGGGGAATCTCCTTCGTGACGCTGTACCCGGGCTTCGTATCCACCGAGGCCCACCAGGGCGACGGCATGCCGTCCGAGCACGAGGTCTCGCCCGAGCGCGCCGTTCGGCACTTCATGAAGGCTCTCGATCAGCAGAAGCCCGACCATCTGTTCCCGCTGCGCCCGGTCCTGCAGATCCGCGCGGGTCTACTACTGCCGGCACGCCTTCGGCGCAAGATCCTGGCGGCCTTCGTCCAACCCGATCCACGCGCATGTTCCGACAGCGAGGCTCCGGCAGGAGTAGCCGAGTTGACAGCCGGCAGCGCGACCGCCACTGCGGGCCGTCGTAACCCGGCACCCGCGTCTGCTCCGGTCTTGGAGGAGGTCTAGGTGCTGAGCGGGCGCGACAAGGTGCTGGCCGGGCTCTTCGCGGTGCAGGTCGGCGCCGCTGCGGCCTTCGGTGCCGTGCTGGTGCAAGGCTTGCGCGACCGCACCTACACCTCGACGCTCGTCGCGGCCCCGGCAGCGGCAGCGGCGGGCCCCGTGGCCGGTCTCGACCCCGCGGCCGCGGTGCCGGTCGGACCCGCGGGGGCAACGCCCGCCGCAGGACCGCTGGCCGCAAGCGTCGCCGCCCCCGCTGCCGGCGCCGCAGCCGTCCCTGGCGCGGTAATCCCGACGACGGGCACGACGGTGGTGGGCGGCAGCGCCGGCACCGCCGGTAGCGGAGGTGTCCCCGCGGCCGCCGGGAAGCCAGCCCCAGGCGCGGGGCCCACGGCCGCGGGCAAGGCACCGACCAAGGCGGGCACGGCCCCGACCAAGGCGGCCACGGCCCCGACCAAGGCGAGCGGTGGTGCCGCCGTGGGAGGCGGCGCGGCCAGGGGCGGCGGCGACATCTCGCCGGGGGCGCCGATCGTGCTGGGGTCGATCGTCACGCAGTCAGGTGCTATCAACTTCACGTCCAGCGCACAGGGGTCCAAGGCCTACATCGACATGATCAACGCCGCGGGCGGCGTCGCCGGGCACAAGATCCAGCTGATCCAGGACGAGACCAGCTGAGCGCCAGCACAGGCGCGAGCGAGTTCAAGGCGCTGGCGCAGCAGGGCATCTTCGCCTACGCCGCCTTCAGCGCCCCGGTGACTGAGGGCGGCCTGAAGCCCCTGCTCGACGGCATAGGCATCCCGCTCATCGGCAGCTACGGGGAGTACGACGAGTACCACGACCCGCTGGCCTTCGGCTTCACCGACCAGTACATCCACTACGCCTACGAGACTGGGCTCTACCTCAAGAGCCTCGGGGTGACGAAGCCGGCGCTGCTGTTCGTCGGCAACAACGACACCAAGGCCGACGACCAGATCAAGAACGGGTTCGCGGCAGGCTTCGGCGCGGCGACGACCTACACAGCCGTCAAGTCCCCGACCGACACCTACCAGAACGACGTCACCCAGATGCGGCTTGCTGGCGTCGACGGGCTGGCGAGCATCCTCGACATCGCCAGCTACACGCGCTTCCTGCAGGCCGCCGGCAGCTACGCCACGCAGATCAAGCACGTGGCCGACCCGCTGTTCAACAGCCCCTCGCTCAGGAGCACCTCCGGAGCCGAGGGCACCTACGTCGCGAGCGACCTGGCCTTCGTCGACTCCGGTGACCCGGCGGTCAATCAGTACGTCGACGCCGTCACCACGCAGTTCGGCTCCTCCGCCCAGATCGACTACATCGGCCTGGTCGGCTGGTTCGACGCCCGGCTCGTCGTCGACGCCCTGAAGAGCATGGGGGGTGTCTTCACCCGACCGGGACTGGTGAAGGCGGTGGAGGGGCTCGGCTCCTACACCACCGGGCTCACCAGCCCGCTGCCCTTCGCAGCGGGCAACCGCGACGTCAACCGGTGCGTCCAGTTCGGCCGGCTGACCGGCGGCAAAGTCGTGCCCACCCAGGGCTACACCTGCGACAACCAGCCGGGCTGAGCCCGGATGCACCGCTGAGTATTTGATCAAGTGAAGTTGATCTTCGATCGCTGAATGTCGGGCTGTGGACGTACTCGGTCCCGGTGGGTGTGCTCCGGGTCCTCGGGTGGTGGGCGGTCGGGGGGT
>JAABUP010001139.1_pt1 | contig 56123 bp, 47 predicted proteins | sample 5559201 | NCBI WGS metagenome assembly JAABUP01 (sample SAMN10711887, study PRJNA513373) | rock metagenome | isolation source: Antarctica rocks | place: Antarctica | reverse complement strand
GATCGGCCCCGAGCGCGGGCAGTTCGACGTACACCACGGAGGGGTGGGCGAGCGCGTCGCCCCACATGAGGGCGGGCTCCTTGCGCAGCAACGCGCCGAACGCGCCGTTGCGGAACGCCAGCAAGCGACTGCGCAGGCCGTCGCGCCCCGTGGCGGAGGTCCCTTTTTCGTCCGCCAGCGCTTTCAGGGAGTCGACTAGCGCCTGGTCGCGCGTTACCTTGCCGACGCGCGTTGACAATTCGGTCAAACCGGGTTGACTTAGAGCTGCCCAGAGGCTGTCGAGTGTGACCGCCTCTCCGGCCGCTCGCATCGCATCGACGATGGGGGGGACGATGCCGAGCGCGATATCGCGGTAGATCGCGGCCTCTCCCCCGAAGGAGAACGCCCCTACGATCTTGTTGGCGACGCTGTAGCCCGGCCCGGTGCAGGGGTTGTAGCCGAGGGAGCCCGGGTCGCTCGGGGAGACGATGTAGGTGCCAAGCCCGTGCGCCTCGGCGACGCTCTTGGCGGCGGTGTGCAGGCCACCGCCCTTGCAATCGACGACGACGACCCCGTAGCGGTTGGCGAGCGCGCCGTCCATCAGGCGGGTGAGCGTGGTGGTCTTGCCGGTGCCGGCGAGGCCGGGGATGAAGACGTGCTGCGCGAGCTCGTCGAGCTTGTCGAGGGAGAGGTCGAAGGGCACGCCGGACGCGTCGACCCCGAGGCGGATTGCCCCCGGGGGATGGGCCCAGGGCGATGCGGGTGGAGCTGATGAGGACGGCGACGGTGGCGACGATGCGCGGCTCGTGGGTGTTCCGTGGCTCCCGGGCGCCCCTTGGTGCGGGCCCGCCGTGCGCGCTGGATTCCGATCCAACACGGTGACGTGGAGGAGGGCCTGGAGCACGAGCGGTCCCCACAAGGCTTCACCGATGACACTGACGCCAACGTTGCCATCGGGGGGGAGCAGGCCAAAGAGGAGGCGCACGGGCCACAACCAGACGATGACGGGGATGAACAGGCCGCCGAGGACAGCGGCGCCGATCGCGCTCGCCCATCGGCTCGATCTCTGGGGGCGCATATGGCGCCAGATCGTATAGGCGACGGCCGCCCCGATGAGCACGCCCGGCGCTACGAGTGCGGCGAGGGTGCAGAGGGCGCGGATGCTAGGCATCGTGAGCTGCACGACGTGGATGGTCGTCGTGGGCGGAGTGGGCGGGACGAGCGAAACGGGCGGGATGGATGGGACGCGCTTCCCCGCGTTGTTGCCAGTTGTCACTCGTCTTCCCCTCCACTCGTCGCGACCGGCCACTCGTCGACCGTGATGAACCCTTTGAAGCCGGCTGCGAGCACCGTCTTACGCACGCGCGCGGCGATGCGTCCCGGCCGCGCGTACCACAGCACGCCGTCAAAGACGGAGAGGACATGCTGGTGGTAGGCTGCCGCGATCCGCTTGATATCGTTGTTGGTCTTCGGCGTGTGGTCGAGTTCGACCGCCATCATCTCGCCCGTGGGGAGGCGGAGCTTGGCGTCGGGGATGCGCTTCAAAATTGGGGTTGTCTGACTTTTGGTGCGCCGCGCCTTGATTTGCTCGCTCCTGATCTCGCGCTCCGTGGTGAGCAGCGCCCCCGGGAATCGGATAAGCAACTCCTCGATGAGGTCGACGACCGCGAGGGCGTGGCCCACCGTGGCGGGAACGAGCCGCGCCGGTCGCACGTCGGTGCCGGCTATCCGCGCGCCCTTGAGGGTGAGGCGCAGGATGTGCGGGCCGCGCAGGTATATTTGGTCGCGCTGGAGGAGGCCCGACTCTTCCAGATCGTGGACGCGGCGGTACGCCGACGACGTCGTCCATGGCCCCCGCGTCGTCTCCTTGCGCGGGAACCAGCGCCGGGCTACCTGCTCGGTGCTGACGACGCCGTAACGGCCGATCCAGCGGAGGATGTCGTGGTCGCGGGGGGTGAGGACGTGGTTCGGCCGGGCACCGCGCGCGCCCCTCCCCGATCGCAAGGCGCGAGAGCTAGGCGCGGACGTGGCGTCACGACGGGCGGGCGGGCGCACAACGGCCATGGGCAAGACCTTCGGGGGGGACCCCCAGCACACACCTGGAGAGACACGCCGGTGCGGGACGGCGAAGAGGACCATCCCTGCCACTCATGATAGCAGCCGTCGAGTAAAATTGGGGCGCGCGCGGCCACGCCTTTGAGTGCTGAAGCGGATTGTTGCCCCCATGGGAGAGGCGGACGCATGACGTGCACCATGTGTCGCGCGCGGCTGGCGCGCGGAGCGCCGTTCTGCCATCGCTGTTACGCCCCGGTCGGCGTGCCATCGCGGGAGGGGAGGGGCGCGGGACGTGCGCCCGCGCGAGCTGCGGCGTGGACGCCTGGGGCCATCCTCCTCCTACGCGCCCTGTCTGTCCTCTCGCCCCGCGTGTCCCGTGGCGATCAGGTCGCCCGCCGCCAATGCCCGGTCGAACGCGAGGATCACGTGCGGCGCGAACTGCGTCCCGCTCCCTTCGCGCACGCGGCGCACGGCCTCGCGCGGGGAGAGGGCGGGGCGGTACGTGCGCGTGCTCGTCATGGCGTCGAACGCGTCGGCCACCGCCATGACGGCGGCGTCTAGGGACAGCGCCGCTCCGGCCAGCCCGTCCGGGTACCCGCGCCCGTCCCACCGCTCGTGGTGGTGGCGGACGGCGGGCAGGATGTCTTTGGGGAGATAGGGGAGCCCCGCGAGCATGCGCTCGCCCGTCACGGGGTGTTCCTTGATGACGGCGAACTCCTCATCGGTCAGGCGCTCCTCCTTCTTTAGGATCGCGTCGGGCACGCCGATCTTGCCCACGTCGTGCAGGAGCCCCGCCAACTCCAGGCGCTCCAGGTCCGGCGCCGCGAGCCCCACGGCGCGGCTGAGGACGACGGCGTAGCGGCTCACGCGCGCGGAGTGGCCCTGGGTATACGGGTCCTTGGCGTCGACCGCGGCGGCCATCGCCTTGATGGTGGCCAGGTTGGCGTGCGCGAGGTCGCCGGCCACGCGCGCGAGGTCGTCGTCCAGCAGCCCGGCCCCATCGTCCGGCGCGGCGATGCGATCCTTGCCCAGAGCCTTGGCACCGGCGAGCGCGTGGCGGACCGCCCGCAGGAGCGCATCGCGCGTCGTGCCGTGATCGGGGAGCGCGGCGACCCCGATCGACACGCGTACGCCGGGCGGCAGGCCGCCGCCTCTGCGGATCGCTTCCTGGATGTGGTTGGCGGTGGCGAGCGCCTCCGTCCAGTCGCTGCCGGGCAACAGCGCGGCGAACTCGTCGCCCCCGTCGCGGGCGACCACGTCGCCCGCCCGTACGGCGTGGCGGACCGTCGCCGCGACGGCGGTGAGGGTTGCGTCGCCCAGTGTGAGGCTACCCGCCGCGTTGATCGCGGCCAGGCCGTCGACATCGACAAGGATGAGGCCCGCCGGCTGACCGAGGCGGCGGCAGCGGGCGATCTCCTCATCGAGGCGGGCATGGAAAGCCCGGTGGTTCGGCAGGCCCGTGAGGCCATCGATCGAGACCTGTGCCAGGATGCGTTCGTGCAGCGCCGCGTTCTGCACGGCGACGGCGGCCTGGTTTGCCAGGAGCGCCAGGGCGTAGCGGGTGTCCGCGTCGTCCCCCATGGCGCCATAGAGGCGCAGCTGACCGACGGTCGCGCCGTCGGCGTCGAGCGGGATCAGCAGGATATCGTCGCCGAGGGACGAAGAGGCTGGCGCATCGTCGCCGCCGGACAGCGCGGGGACGAGACCTGGGGCGTCCACCGCAACGCCGGGCGGGACGGTCAGGACCTTCTCCAGCACCGTCGCATCGTCGTCGTCCCGGAGATACACGGCCACGGCGGACGCCTCCGCGATGGTGCGGGCGTGCTCGGCCAGGGGACGGACCAGATCGACCCGTGGCTGCTGCAGGCGCAGCTGCTGCCCCGCATGGATCACCCCCTCCAGCTGCTCGTTGCGCCGGCGCAACGTCTCCGCGCGCGCCGCGTCCTGCTCGATGGTCCGGTACGTCGCCCGCACCGTGAGGACGGGTAGCAGGGACAGGAAGAGCGCGACCGGGTTATAGGCCCACGCCACGGCGGACACGACGCCCATGCCGATACTCACGCCCTCTAGGATCACGACCTTCGCCTCCGGCACCGGCACTTTCGGGCTAATATCGCCGTCGTCGGCGAGCGCCATGACGATCTGCAAGCCGCCGATGTCGAGGACCGCGTACACGAGGCCGAGGAGGATCAGAGATGGGATGTGGGAGAGGAAATGCACTGCATCCCAGTGCGGCAGCGGCGAGGCGACCCGCTCAAAGACAACGCTGGCCCCTCCGACGACGATCGTGGCGTGGGCAACGTTGTAGAGGCGCTTATAGAGCGGTTGAGAGTCGGCCACCTCTACCGCGAGCGCTGCGCTGACGGCCACGAGGATAGGGTACGGCACTGGCAGAACAAGGATCGTCGCGACGAGTATGACCGTGCTCATGCTGTGGAAGAAGCCGGCGCGCACCCGAGCGACCATACGCTCGCCGGCATACGCTAACAGGAGGAAAACGAGAGCGTCGACAAGATCCGTCCATACGAGCGTGCCAGTGCGCGCTAGACCAATGACGGCATAGGCGACGAGGGCGGCGGCGACGAGGTAGACGCCCAAGAGATATCGGTGGAGGGGGAGCCGCAGTTGGTCCACATACCCCTCCTATGTCCGTAGTGGCATTAGTTGCCGCTGCCACAGGCATCTCGAGCCTCCACGACCCCTTAATGAGTAGCCTCTGTCTTGTCTATCAATATGATATAACGCCACTTATCTTGCATTATTTGGCACAAGAAACGTCACGTTTCGTAGGATATGGCACCGATATGTCAAGAGCTATGACGTTGACTGAGGGGTGCGAGATAGATTGAGGAGAGGTTCGCGCCCCTCAGTGACCAACTAGTCACCGTAGCGGAGGCTTACCGCCATTTGCCTAAGTCGGGCTGGAAGTGACCACCTGACGCGACGACAGCGATGACGGCGAGCGATGGTACGACGACGGAGGCAACGCGGAGGGCGCGTTGCAGGCGAACACAGGCACGAACGACCGATTCCATCGGACGAACTCCTTGCGCGAACGACTCCATGTAGCGGCCTGAACAGGCCACTATCATGGTACTGCGGCGGCGCACGTGCGTAAAGGCAATGTTAGTGAAAATATGCTATTGAAAGATAAGTGGCGTTATATTTAGTAGTGACGCTAGCTCTTATCGCACATCGTCAAAGTATTTTGCAAGGAGATGGGTGTGGTGAACGTGGGTGACCAGGCACCCAGCAATGCGCGTGGCCCAAAGAGACTGACGCCGGCCTCATGGCCGCATCCCGATGATAAGGTCCTGCTCACGCGCTGGCTCCATGGTCGCCCGGAACACACGCGCCGCGCGTACCATGCCAACATCGCGCGCTTCCTTGGGCACGCACAGAAGCCTCTCGCGGCTATAACGCTGCATGACGTGCAGGCCTATGCCGATGGGCTTACAGCCGAGGACCTCGCGCCGGCGACACGCGCGCGCATGCTCAATGTCGTCAAGAGCTTGCTCTCCTTCGCGCATGAAACCGGGTACCTCCCCATAAACGTCGGGCGCCCCCTGCGGTTACCCCCTGTGCGCTCGCGGCTCGCCGAGCGCATTCCCTCGGAGGAGGATGTGCTAGCCCTGCTCGCGCACGAGCCTGATCGCCGCAACCACGCGCTCATCCGGCTTCTGTACGCCGGTGGCCTGCGCATCTCTGAGGCGTGCGCCTTGCGCTGGCGCGACCTCCAGCAACGTGGCGCCGCCGGCCAGGTGACAGTCTGGGGCAAGGGCGGCTACGAGCGCGCGATACTGCTGACCGGCGGCACATGGCGCGAACTCCTCGCGCTACGCTCCCTCGATGCCAGTCCCGATGATCCGGTCTTCCGGTCGCAGCGTGGTGGCCCGCTCTCATCGACCCAGGCGTGGCGGGTCGTGAAATCCGCGGCAGCACGCGCCGGACTACCAACGGCCGACGCTCTATCGCCGCACTGGCTCCGCCACGCCCACGCGAGCCATGCCCTTGATCGCGGCGCCCCCGTCTCACTCGTGCGCGAGTGCCTCGGACACGCCAGCCTCGCCACGACCTCACGGTACACGCACGCTCGGCCAGGGGATGGGTCGAGCCGTTACCTCCGCGTCTAGCGACGGCGTCCGGTAATGGCGGTCTATGGTAAACCACCCCGATCGCTAGACTGCCGGCGTCGTCCCAGCACGTCGGCGCATCGACGCGCCCAGTCGAGCATCCGCCCTCGATGGCGTCCGTCCTACGAGCAGTCCTAGCGCACGGTCTGTCCCGATCCTGTAGACGTGTCGCACGACGCATCACTGTCGCAAGCATAGAACATTGTGTTGCGGACCCGTCATGGCGTATAACATGACCGAGAGGTGATGTGATAGCGTGATCGGCACGGGGGTGGGACCGTGGAGAGAGGCAGACCGACGACCCTCGGCGCATGGCTGACGTACCTCCTCAAAGAAGCCAAGTGGACGTACCGGGAGTTGGAGGGCACCTCCGGCGTGTCGACCGATACCATCAGCCATATCGTGAACGGCGTGGTGCGCGCCAAACGCGGGTCGGAGCGTGGTCCCACGCGCGCCACCCTGACGAAACTGGCCGTAGCGCTGGCGGTGCGCTTCGAGGACCTCGTGACGGACGAGGACACGCGTCTGTTGCGGGAAGACGCCGACGAACGCAAGGAGTGGACGCAGAACCTTCTGACCGCCCCCCTCCACCCGGCGACGCCGCTGGACACGCGGGCCTTACTCACTGTCCCGCCGCACCTCACGCCGTTGGTCGGCCGTGCTCGCGAGGTGGAGTACGCGACCACGATGCTGCGCCGGCCCGACGTGCGCCTGCTGACCCTGACCGGCCCTCCGGGCGTGGGCAAGACGCGGCTGGGCGTGGCGGTGGCCACGGCGGCGCGCGAGGCGTACTCGGGCGGTGTCTATGTCGTCCCGCTCGCCCCGCTAGGCGCGCCGGAGCTGGTCATCCCGACCGTCGCGCGCACGCTGGGTCTGCGCGAGGAGCCCGGCAGGCCCGTGGTCGAGACACTGATCGTCTACCTGCGTGAGCGGCGTCTGCTGCTGGTGCTCGATAACGTCGAGCACATGGTCGCGGCGGCGCCACAGATCGCGGACCTCTTGGCGGCGTGTCCCACGGTCGATGTCTTGGCGACGGGCCGTGCGGCGCTACGCGTCGACGGCGAGCAGGAGTTGTCCGTCCCGCCCCTTGCCAGCCCCGCTCCCACACAGTCGTCGGTGGAGGAGGTGGCACGGTACGCGGCCGTTGAGTTGTTCGTGCAGCGCGCCCGCGCGCTGGTGCCGGACTTCGCCCTCACGCCCGCGAACGCGCCCACCGTCGCCGCGATCTGTCGCCGCCTAGACGGGCTGCCGCTGGCCATCGAGCTGGCCGCGGCGCGGATCAAGATGCTCCCGCTGGGGACGCTGCTTGACCGACTGGACGATCGCCTGCACGTCTTATCGGGCGGCCCGCCCCACCTGCCGGAGCGGCAGCGGACGCTGCGCGGCACGCTCGATTGGAGCTACAATCTGCTCACCCCCGGCGAGCAGGACCTCTTCGGGAGGCTAGCCGTTTTCGCCGGCGGCTGCACCCTTGAGGCGGCGGAGGCCGTCTGTGCCACGCCCGGCCCCTCGCCACTGTCGGTCCTGGACGGGCTGGCGTCGCTCATCAATAGCAACCTGGCGCGCATACAGGGGGATAGTGAGGGCGAGGGGGAGCCACGCGTGGGGATGCTCGAAACGCTGCGAGAGTATGGGCTGGAGCGTCTGGAGGCCGCCGGGGAGGCCCCGGCCGTGCGGGGGCGGCACGCGGCCTACTACCTGGCGCTGGCGGAGGCGGCCGAGCCGGAGTTGATGGGGGCGGGGCAGGCGACGTGGCTGGCGCGCCTGGACGCCGATCACGATAACATGCGCGCCGCGCTCGCCTGGGCGCGAGAGCGCGTCGGCGACGGCGATGAGATGGCGCTCCAGTTCGCCGGGGCGCTCTGGCGCTTCTGGTGGATGCGCGGCCATCTCGCCGAGGGACGGCGGTGGATGGAGGGGCTGCTGGGCCGCGCCGGAGGGTCGACCGTGGTGCGGGCGCGGGCGCTCAATGGCGCCGGCAACCTGGCGTGGGGCCAGGGTGACTACGCCAAGGCCACGGCATGGTATGAGGAGAGCATCGTCTTTTGGCGGCAGGTGGGCGATGGGGTGGGCATCGCGCGCGTGCTCAGTAACCTTGGCATGGTCCTGCACGAGCAGGGCGACCTGGACGGGGCTCAAGCGCGCTATGAGGAAAGTTTGGCGCTCCACCGGCAGCGGCGCGACCTCGACCGGTGGAGCATCGCGGCCACGCTCAACAACCTGGGGAGGGCTGTCCATGAGCAGGGCGATCGGGCGCGGGCGGGCGCCCTGTTCGCCGAGAGCCTCGCCCTAAAGCGAGAGATAGGCGACAGCGCCGGCACCGCTGCCACCCTGGGGAACCTGGCCGATGTGGCGAGCGCGGACGGCGATTACCTGCACGCCGCCACCCTGTATCAGGACAGCGTGGTCCTGTATGACGCACTAGGCGACCATGGGGGTATAGCGTTCGGGTGTGAAGGCCTGGCGCACATGGTGGCACAGGTGGAGAGCGTGGGGGCCGACCCGTTGCGCGCGGTCCGCCTCCTCGCCGCAGCAAACGCCCTGCGTATCGCCGCCGACCTCCCCCTCCCGCCGACCGAGCATGACCACTACTATGGGCAAAACCTGACCAACCTGCGGCAGGCGCTCGGCGATCGCGCGTTCGAGGACGCGTGGGCGGTTGGGCAAGCGTGGTCGGTCGAGCAGATTGTCGCCGAGGTATTGGCGAGCGTCACATGACGGCTGTGATGGCCGCCGCGTCTGCCTGAGTCGAGCGCAACCACCTCCCACTATAGTCGATGCCGCGGCTCCCGCGTCGTTCGCCCGCGCCACGCGTCACCCGGCCCTGTTATACCTTATTGAGGGATGCCGGTGCCGGCACGCAAGCGATGCCCATGTATTGTGCTGCTATTTGTCCGTATTGTCGGTTCAAACGGGTATGGAGATGTGGTTTACTCAGGGCGTTACGGGGGCACACGACGACGGTGCTGCTTCGACGGAGGCCGTCTTAACCGATCTTAACCGCCAAACGCCGCTTTTGCCCCCGATCTTAACCGGATCTCAACCTTGATTTGGTACGCTACACTTACCGTCGTGATGGATGATCCCGTCGCGCTTCTTATCGCTCAGACGCGATCACCATTCATTTCGTCAGCCCACCCATCCCATTCTAGTCGTGCAGGATATAACCGGGAACAAGTCGCCGGAGGGGCGGCCTGCGAGCGCGCTGCGCCGACGCGCAGGAGAGCAACTCATGACCATCAGGACGCGGCGCCTCGCAGCGACACTCTTTGCCTTAGTTATGGTCTTCAGTAGTGATGCCTTCCGACGGAGGAACTATGCTTAAGCCTCGCCGTACCCGCGCGCTCTCCGTGCTCCTGCTCGCTCCGCTCCTGCTCGCCGCACGCCCTACCGCACGGGCTTATGCCGATGTCACCATTCCTGTGGGCGCTGGCCCCCTTTTGGTGGTCGCCAAGACACACCGCGTCTACGTGAGCAATTACGCGGACAACACGGTATCCGTCATCGACAGTAGCACGAATGGGGTCATCGCGACCGTAGCAGTTGGTGCCGGCCCAACCGCGCTAGCTGTTGATTCCGGTACAGGCCGCGTCTATGTTGCGAACTATAGCGATCAGACCCTCTCGGTGATCGACGGGGCTACCAACGCGGTCGTGGGCGGGCCCATCGCGGTCGGTGTCACGGTCGATGCGGGCCTGACGGTCGATCCCACGACACATCGCGTTTACGCGGGCGACGCTACCGGCAATACAATTGTCGTGGTTGATGGGACCACGGATACAGTCCTATCAACCCCGATTACAGTCGGCAACACGGTCGAAGGACTCACCCTTGACCCAACGACCCACGATTTGTACGCTGCCAACGCGGGCGACGGCACCATATCGGTCGTGGATACCGCGAGCAATATGGCCATCGGGAGCCCAATCACGGTTGGTACACAGCCCTACCTCTCGGCCCTCGATCAGACGACGCATCACCTCTACGTTTCAAACAGCGGTAGCGCGTCGGTCTCGGTGATTGACACGACCTCAAACACGGCGATCGGCACCCCCATTCCTGTCGGACATGCACCGTACGGTATCGCGATTGACGCGGGCGCAGGCAATGTGTACGTCGCCAACCAAGGAGACAATACCTTGTCGACTATCAGCGAGACCACCGATACGGTCACGGGCGTCAGGCAAACAGATGCACAGCCAACTGGTGTCGCGGTCGACCCCGATAGCGGCACGATTTACGTCGCCGATCAAGGGGCCAACACGGTGCAAGCGCTGGTACCATCACCAGGGCCTGGACCTGGACCTGGACCTGGACCCAATGCAACGCCCGAACTCAACAGCGGCACATTGCTTGTGACGGGGTTGTTGCCGCTCGGGTTAGTGTATCTCCGTCGTCACAGGCGACGTAGTGGCGACAAAGCTAATGAAGAAGAGAGTAGGCCCTGACCGAGAGAGGCTGACCCACACGTATTGTCCTGCACGAAGCACTACTCCTACCCTAGCCCAGTAACAAGGAGATCTTGCCGTGGTCATTCGCATCCGTGTCGCCCGCCTCATCGCGCTCATCGCCCTTCTCGCCCAAGCCTTATCCACCCATGTACCGCCAGCCGCAGTAGCACAGAGCCTATCTGCCGCGGTGCCGGAAGCTACGAGTACAGCACCTTCCCTAAGCACTATCACGCCCCCCGCCACTATCGCGAGCACGGGTACGAGCACCAGCACCATTCTCAGTACTGCGACCGCGACCAGCACCACGACCGCATCATCTCTCCCATTGACCACGCCGACCGTGTCAATCACCGCGACTGACGTAACGTCCAGCACCGCAACGCGCATACCTATGCCCACCCCGACGGCCAGCATTACCCCGACCGCGAGCGTCACCATCACGAGTATGGGTACAAATACCAGCACTGTTTCGAGCACCGGGACTGCGATTATCACCGCCACCGCCAGCGTCACCCCGACCGAGACGGTAGGTATTACAGCTACGGTAGGCACCACACAGTCTTCTCTGACCGCTGGTCTATCTAGATCAAACTTTCACGTTAAACGTTTGCTGGTACGCACTACGCAGACTTCAACGGCTGCAGGGCAGTCGTTCACCTTCCTACAACAACCCTTTACACAGGAGCTCTATGGCACCGCATCGGTCTCCAATCTGCTCGGTGGAGTGGCGTTTGCTCCTAATGGTGACGTTTGGGCTGATAATTGTTGGTATGGCGGGAGCCCGCTCTATCGCTTTGCCAAAGGGTCGACATACCAGCAGAACGCAACGTCCTTACACACGAGTACCATCGTGCCGAGCGCTGCAGGGTGCGGCCTCACCAATCATCCTGATGGCTATCTGTATTCTAATACAAGCCGGGGGGTGACAAAACTCGACGCCAATACTGGCGCATTCTTGGCGACTCTTGGGTCACCGGGTAACGCTCTCGGTATCACCGTTGATCCACAGACGAATGACCTCGTCTACGTCGGGGCCAACTGCGCTATCCTCCGCCTTAATCCTTCCACCGGTGTTTCATCTATCTTCACAACGTTATATGCAGCTAATGCCTGTGGCACCGATGGGATTGCCTTCGATCCAACCGGCAGTTATCTCCTTTTATCTGTTCCAGAATGGGGCGTGGGCGTCCTAGACCGACGTGGCGCACTCGTCCAGCAGATATTCCTGAGTAATCGCCCAGACGGCATCTCTGTTCATAGCACAACACCCCTGTTTGTTGTCACCAATAACAATGATGGCAGTATTACTCGGCTGGATTTCCCCAACAACGACCTGACCCGAGCGCCCACGCAGACCATCTTTGCTAGTGGTGGTTTCCGTGGAGACCAGTCGCAAGTTGGGGCCGATGGGTGCATCTACTTAACGCAGAATGGGACACGTTTTAACGACGGTACAGCATCTTACAGTAACAGTATTGTCCGCATTTGCCCTGGATTCGCGCCGTCCCCTGGAGTGGCTAGCCCGAGCGCTGGCATAATCCCGTGGCATCCCCATCGGACGTTCCGCCTGAGCCCCAATCTTGCCGCCGCTGTCGATCTCGCCGATGGGCATGTGGACGTGAGTGCGTCTGACATGAGCATCCCCGGTCGCGGCCCTGACCTCACCCTGGGCCATACCTGGGATAGCTTGCTGGCCTCATCCGGCGTGACCACGACGGAGGCCGGTTGGGTCGACTCATTGACGCCGAGCATGGGCGGGGTGCTGACCGCGACCGTCACCTTTACCGACGCGACCGGTGCCAGCTGGCCCTTCCGATACACCGGAACCCTGACGCAGACGTCCCCCTATATGTCCTATACCTCGCCGCCCGGGATGCCCTGGCAGCTCACCACAACGAGCGCTGGGTATACGCTCACGAATATCCTCACGGGCGCCACGCGCACGTTCAACCAGCAGGGCCAATGGAGCCGGGACACGGACAGCTACGGCAACAGCAATACCTTGGCGCCCGGTCCCTTGTCGGCGGGATACAAGGGGGCCAGGCCGCCCGTCGAGAAGAACAGCGGCGGCCGGTCGCTCTCCTTCCACTACGATGGTCAGAATCGGCTCGACCACGTCTATAGCCCGCTCTGGCGCGGCAGCGGCGGGGCTCAGGGGCAGCACGTCAGCTACGGCTACACCAGCGGGCAACTCACGACCGTGACCTGGGGCGCCGAGACGACCGATGCACTCACGGCCACGTTCGGCTACAGCGGGTCGCTCTTGACGAGCATCACGACGCCGTATACCCAGGCCGCGCACACGTGGACCATCAACTACAACGATCAGGGTCAGGTCACGAGCATCGTGAGCCCGCCCCGCGACGGGGATACGAGCGGCACGCCCACTGACGCGACCGTTTTCTTCTATAACACCGATGCGAGCGGCTCCCAGGTGGTCGATGGGGCGAACACGACCAGCCCACTCACGACCACGTACACCGTCGATGCTCAGGGTGAGCCGATCACGATCACCGACGGGCTCGACCACAACACCTTCTATACCTACGACGCCGACCACGATGTGCTGACCGCGACGGATGCCAACAATCACACGACGACGAACGACTATGCCTATGTCGGCCCCAATGGCAGCATAGGGCTCATAACTAAAACAGTACAGCCCGCGGTCCAGCCCGACTCATCTATTGATGCTCCAGCGGCCCCGACAACACAGTACGCCTACGATCCCGCCACGCACGATCGGACGAAAACATTCATGCCGAATGGCGGCATCATCCTAAACACATATGATGCCCACCACAGCCTGATAGCGACCATGCAAGCAGTTGATCATCCGAATGGAGATATTACGCTCACCAGTTGGCGCGGCACTATCACGGGCTACGACCAGTACGGGGAACGGGTGAGCACCACCGACGGGCGAGGGGTCATCGTCAGCCCCAATCCGACAGGGATCAACCATCTGCCCACCGGCGTCCAGCTCGGGCCCAACGCAACATCCTACACCCACGCCTACAGCTACACGTCGCAGGGCGACCTGTCGCAGGAGCGGACACCGCCGATCGTGACGACGCTAGGCGCGACGACCAGCACCGCGTCCGTGACCACCTCCTATATGTCCGATGGAGATGGCAACCAGATCGGCGTGACCTCGGCGAACGGGAACACGACGACGACTGAGTATGACCATCTGGGGCGAACGGTGCGGACGACGCTGCCGATGGTGACCTTGTGGGACGGCACGGCCGTCGCGCCCAGTAGTGTGACAGGCTATGACGCGGAGGGGAACGTGGTACGGCAGGTCGATGCCAATGGGGCGGCGACGCTGAGCAACTATGACCCGCTCGGGCGCGAGATACGTATGACCAATCCGGTGAGCGGGACGACCGTGATCACGTACAACGCGACGGAGAAGGTGGCGGAGCAAGATCCGCAGGGTAACGTCACGCGGTACGCCTACGACGGTGCGGGACGGCTGCGGCAAGAGATCGACCCAACGGGGAGCGTGACACAGGACGAGTACGACCCGGTTGGCAACACGACGGCGATCACGACCGGCGACAAGAACACCGTCATTCAAGTAGACACGCGCCAGTATGACGCCCTCAACCGGGTCATGACCGCCACGGTGAGCGGACCGACCACAGCGGCGCAGGAGACACTGACGTGGTACGACCTCGACGGCAATCGTGCGATGGTCCAGAACCCGAACGGCGATAGCACTGTGTACAACTATGACCTAGCCGACCAATTGGTCAACGTCAATATCACGGATGTGACCGCCAGCACGGCAACCAACGCCCAGAAGTATGAGCAATACAGCTACGATGCAGCCGGGAATCAGGTGCAGGCTCAGGACGGTGACGGACGCACGACCACGACCACGCTCGACGGAGCTAGCCGTGTGATTCAGACCGTCGATATGACAGGTACGACCACAATCACGACGACACAACAATACGATCCCAACGGGAACGTCGTGCAAACGACGCGCCTGACGCGAGAGGGAAGCGGCCCTATCCAGCAACAGATCGAGGCGATGACCGTCAACGCGGCCGACTGGACGACGACATCCACGGACGGCGGGCTCACGACGGCCTATGGGTATGACGCGGCGGGCCAGGAAAGGAGCCGAACGATCCTGAACGGTGCGGCGCCGATTACAACAACGCTGGACGCGGAAGGACGTGCGACAGCTATTAGTGAAGCGTTAAACAGCAAGACGCCGTACATGAGCTTGTACGGGTACAATCCGAACGACCTGCCGATCACGGCGACGCTCCCGAATGGGACGGGCACCTCATGGACCTACGACGGGGATAGTCGCGTCACCGGCCTCGTGCTATCCGGTCCATCAGCGGTCACGGCACCGCTCTCCACGACGTATAGCTATGGTTATGATGCGGCGAGCCAGACAACGGCGATCACGAATGTGGTGAACGGAACGATCACGGCACAGACGCTCGCCCATAACGCTCAGGGCTACCTCACGGGTGTAAGCGGTGCCGGCGCTACGCAAAGCCTCGGCTATGACGGCAACGGCAACATCAACACGAGCAGCATCGGTGGACAGACCACGGCGTACCATTATGACGCGCAACAGCCGAACCAGCTTGACACGCTGACATCCCCAAGCGGGACGACGGGCTACCACTACGACAAGAACGGTGACACCGTGGGAATCACTAGCACGGCGGGCATCAGTACAGGGGTGAGCTACGATGCCCAAGCACGTCTAACGACGGTCACGCTCGCCGACGGAACAACGGTGAACGTGCGGTACAACGCGGTGGGGCAGAGGGCCGAGTACACGGTGTCGAAAAACGGCGTCACGAGCGTTGATGAGCGGTACGGCTACCGGGCCGGTGAGTTGGGTCAGGTGGTAACGGTAAGCGGGACAGTCACCACCACCGACACGTACATCTACGCCCCCAACGGGAGCCCACTGGAGTTGATCCGGCAACAAAACGGCGAACTTTCCCGCTATTGGTATCACACCGACAAGCTGGGCAGCGTGGTCGCGCTCACGGACAGTGGTGGGAATGTGGTGAACCGCTACAGCTACGACGTGTGGGGCACGCCGGTGGCCACGAGTGAGAGCGTGCCGCAGCGGCTCCGATATGCGGGGTACTGGTGGGACAGCGAGCTGAACTGGTATTGGGTGAGCGTGCGGTCGTATGATCCGGTGCTCAAGCGATGGCTGCAACCGGACCCGAGCCAACAGGATGGGGTGCGAACATACGTATATGTCGGAGATGATCCGGTGGATGAAAACGATCCGTCAGGATTGAGTGCTCTTAATGCCTACGGGCCACCATCGCTACCAACACCACCGCCAACATCGCCGCCGCCAACATTAACGCCCGGACCTAACGGTTCCAGTTGTGGATGTTTTGCATACGTCAATCCAACGCAAACACATGCTGTTGCTATCATGCTTCATGAGGAGGCAATTGATTGGTTGGGTGCAATTGGAATAGGTGTTGGGACCGGCAAGGCATCGGATTGGGCTGTGACTCACCACTTCCGCGTACCACAACGCATCACTAAGAGGATGTGGCGTGGAGCAGGAAGCATCCGTAGAGCCCTCTATAGGGCGAAGGTGCCACTTCCAGAGGAGACGCGAGGGGCTGGGACACGTACCACTGTCTCGGCAATTGTCGTGACCGCAATCATACAGAGGCGTTCGATCGATCAAGACAAACTTGCTTGGTGGTTACACGAGCACGAAAGAACTGGATTCTACCTGAGCGGAGGCACGAAACCTCTAGATCCATCCTCCCAATGTATAGGTCCGTCCTATCTCACTATTACCACGGTTAGAGATTCCAGCACCCCGGTGTTGCCAGATGACTTGGTCCCCATCTGGAACGACAACGGCGGTCCCGAACCCGGCTACATCCATGAGGCTCCATACGAGTAGGGGGGCGCTCTTCCGCAACAAGCGCGGAGATAGCCATAGGGCTCGTTAAGGAATAACTTCCCGTTTTCGCCGCAGAGCCCTTCCGTTGGGCGACGAAGGGAGATAGAATAGGGCCTCAATTCAGTGTCTGTTCCTCGGAGGTCGATACGGTGGCGTCAATGATCGCGGAGTGCCAGTGTCCACACGGCCAGCAGGAAGGCACGCCTCCTAAGCGCGCCCTGCATCGGCGGATGAATGTCTTCATGAGTCGGTTGGACGAAGCGCAGCGGCGGTGGTACGCGGCGTTGGAGTCACAGCGGGTGGGCCAGGGCGGTGATCGCCTGCTAGCCCAGATCACGGGGATGGACGAGCAGACGATCCGCCGAGGCCGGGAGGAACGGGGCGCGGAGGTGGCGGAGCGCCCTCCCGAGCAGGGACGACAGCCCGGCGCGGGCCGGCTCCTCACCGAAAAAAAGACCCGACCATAATCCCGGCGCTGGAGGAGATCGTGGCCCCGGAAACGGCGGGCGATCCGCTGAGTGACCAGAAATGGGTGCGCAGCAGCCTGCGGACGGTGAGCGCGCGCTTGAGAAAGGTGGGCCACACGGTGAGCCCGCCGACGGTGGGGCGTCTGCTCAAGAAATTGGACTATGCCCTGCACGTCAACGTCAAGAAGATCGAGGCGCGGGCCAGCCATCCCGACCGCGACGCCCCGTTCGGCCACAGCGCGGACCAACGGCAGGCGTTCACGGAGGCGGGACTGCCGATTGTGAGCGTGGACACCAAGAAGAAGGAACTCATCGGGGCGTTCAAGACTGCCGGGCGGGCGTGGAGCCAGGAAGCGGAGGCGGTCAACGTGCATGCCTGTCCAAGCGACGCCCAGGGGCGGGCGGTGCCCTACGGGATCGACGACGTGACGCGCAACCGGGGTACCGTCTACGGTGGCGCAGCGGGTGACACGGCGCAATTCGCCGTGGATGCCCTCGCGCGGTGGTGGGAGACCGCAGGCCGCGCGCCCTACCCCACCGCCGCCCACCTCCTGGTCCTGGCTGACGGCGGTGGCCGTACTGGCTACCGCTCGCACCTGTGGAAGCAGCACCTCCAGGAGCGGTTGTGTGATCGGCTGGGACTGACGATCACCGTCGGCCCCTACCCGCGGGGCTGCTCTACGTGGAACCCGATCGAGCATCGCCTCTTCGGCCCAATCAGCTTGAACGGGGCGGCCCAGCCGTTGCGAACCTGGGACATCCTGCTGGCCTTCATCCGCGGCACGACCACCACGACGGGCTTGACCGTCCGGGCCGAGCGGCGTGAGGGCGTCTACGCGACCGGCCTGTGCGTGTCGCCCGAGGAAATGGACACCCTCAACCTCACCGCCCATGACGTCTGCCCCTCCTGGAACGACACCATCCAACCCCGTTTAGGCACCCCGTGTGTCCCCGCCACGCCCGTCCCAAACCGGGAAGTTATTGTTTAACGAGTCCATAATAGATGAGGATCTCTGTCGTGGTGGGCGCGCCAGAAAGAAGGGCAAATCGATGTCGCATCCGCTAAGCATTGCTCTCATTGCGCTGATCATAGTCCTGACCTATGGACGTATAATCCTTACTTACTGGTATCGCCGGCACGCTGGCTCCTTGCTTCTGCACATGAGAAATCCATCCTGGGCTTGGCGCAACACGATAGTGGGCGCTCTACTGTACGGCGTAGGCATGCTAGCTGTGGCACTGACAGCGTCGTCGCCCACGCCCCTGCCGCTCATCGCAAGCAGCCTGATCGTCGTGATCCTGCCAAGCACACTAAAAGATTGGTTCACCGAACTGTGGGATGAAGGTATCGTCGTCGCGGGACGCTTCTTTCCTTGGCAGCGCGTGTACTGGTGGGAGGTGCGGATGATAGACAACGAATGTGTCCTCACGGTGTCGGCCCATTCATTCTTTACCTTGTGGCCAACAACGATTCATGTACATTGCCAGCAGGACAAGTGCGTAGACATCCAACGCATTCTCGCGAATCGCGTATCACCAGACTGGAATGTGTCACATCATCAAGAGATGAAAGAGAAACGACCTTAAAGAATTTGAAGGAAATCAATGATCTAGGCGGCAGGACGTTTGTTGGCATCGAGCATCTTGCTTCGATAATAGAGTCCTTATGCGTATAATGCTCATGATCAGACAGTTGCCACATTCGATAGTTGAGGCAAGCAGCGTTTAATACCCCGCCATTTTTGATGAAATATGCAAGGGTACATATCTCTATTGACACCCCTCCTATTATTTGATAGAACATAAGTACTATTTTATGTTGTGCGTCATGCCTATCGTGTTCTAAATCAGATGAGCATGCGCACAGGGGATTCACTGTTTAGGCTTCATTCGGATGAAGCCTAAACAGCGACAACCGGACGGTCGGGGCTGCGCCCAAGACGACTGCCGGTTGGGCATGTCTCGGCGATACACGCGGATGGGCTACGCCATCTCCCGCGCGTGTCGTGACCCCCGAGCGAGACGACTCCCGATCGCGGGCGCGAGCCTGCCAGGCACAGCGATGGGGAGGGCCAAAGCCGGCGCACGGGGTGATCTCTCAGGTCGCACCAGCAGCGCTGTCTGCCTCTGTGGCTCGGGTGTGTTGAACTTAACCTATATAGTCGGAGAGGCGCTGGCCGATGACGAGACAACCCAGCATCATCTTCGAGGCGTGCGCGCGCTTTGACGCGCTCAAAGCGATCGGCGTCTCGCGCTATCACCTGCGTCGCCACATGCGCGCCGACGCCGCGCGTCGCGGTGTACATCTGCCTCCGCTCGCCATCTCGACGGGGCGCATCCACGCGGACAAGACGCTCGATACCTATAAGGGCATCGCGCTCCGCTATGTCCACTGGGCGCGCGACCTGTACGGCGTTCGCCGGCTCGCCGATCTTGACGGCGACGCCGAGCGCCTCGTTGCCCTGTACCTCGTGGTGCGCCGTGACGCCGGCGACAGCCCCTATACCCTCAAGACGACGCGCGCGGCCCTGCGCATGTTCCATCGGCCGGCCTACGCCCCCGAGGAACGCGAAGAGCGCGTGCGCATGCTCGGAGCCTCGGTCGAGCTGCCGCTGCGCCGGCGCGAAGACATCACCCGCAGCCGCGCGGCCGTGGCCATGGACGACGAGATCGTGCCCGATCGCTACATCGGGATCGTCGCCTTCTGCTGCGCCACCGGCCTGCGCCGGCGCGAACTCGCCGCCTTGTTGGTCGACGATGTGTACGGCGCCGGCGATGACCTCGTCGTGGAGGTGCGCAACGGGAAAGGGGGCAAGCGCCGCCTGGCTCCGGTTGTCCCAGTGCTCCAGGACAGTGTCCTGTGCATCGTGGCGGCGCGGTTGCCGGAGGAGCGCCTGTTCCCGCGCATCCCGGTGCGGCTCGACATCCACGCCTACCGGCGCGTCTATGCCCAATCGCTCTACCGCGAGGGCGACACGCGCCTCCTGCCGCCGCGCGAAGGCCGCTTGCCGCGCGGGAGCGTCGACCAGGAGCGGGCCCTCTACGTGAGCCGCGCCCTCGGGCACGAGCGCATCGACGTCGTCGTGCGGCACTACCTGCGATGACCCCGGACACTGACGCGAACGCGGACGCCCACTTCTACCGCCTGGAGAGGGCCCTCGTCGGCGGGCGACTAATCCCCGTCGCGCGCGAGGACGAGGCGACCCACGTCGACGTCGCGGCGCTCCGCCGCGCGCTCGCCGAGCAGGCGCGCGATCGGGCGGCGCTCGCGGAGCGGGTCGCGGAACTCGACCAGGTGGGCCAGCGCGTCCGCGACCTGGAGCTGCAACTCGCCCGCGCGGTGCGCCACGCCGAGCAGGCCGACGTCATGGTCGCGCAGCAACAGCGGGAGGCCGTCGTGCATGGCGCGTCCGTGCGGCGGCTCCTGGCCAAGAACGCGGCGCTCATCGGCGAGAAGCGCCGACTGCGCGACGCGCTGACCGGCAAGCAACCGCTGCCCGCTGTCCACTACCGCGTCGACCTCGACCACGACGACGTGGCACGTGAGAGCATGGTGGTGACGCTCGACACGTTCCCCCACAAAGACCGCGCGCGCGAGGCCCTCACCGACGCGCGGCGCGTGGCGGGGCGCTACGGCGGCCGGCTGCGCACGCTCCGGCTCGACACGACCGCGTGGCGCGCCGTGGTGCAGCGACCGGTCGCCGAGGAGGAGGCTACGGCTGTTGATGGAGGAGTCCATGCAGGATGATGCCGACGATGGCGAGCGCGAGCATGCCCACCGAGACGGGCACGACGCCGCCGAGGGCGAGTTCGCCCGTGAATAGGCCGATGCCGGCGAGCACGGCTGTTGTCGTCTTGTCCACTCTTGGCCCCCTTAGTTCTCATCCCGCGCGAGGTCCGCGCGGATGCGTGCATAGGCTTGCGTGAGTAGCTTGTAGACGGTGCCGACGGTGCAGCCCCGCTCGCGGGCGATCGTCCGGCAGTCCTGATCGAGGGTGAACCGCGCGGCAAGGACCTCGCGCTGCGCAGGCGTCAGTCGCTCCGACGCGAGCACCTCGCGCAGTCGTTCAACCTGCGGGTCGGGCACGTCGGACGGCGCCTCCGTCAGGGTACCCCGCGCCCACTCCTGCTCGTACGAGAGCCGCGTCGCGCGGCGACGATGGTCGTCCAGGACGATGCGCTGCGTCACGACGGTGAGCCAGGCGAGGAAATGGCCGTGCGCGCGCCGCTCATACTGGCCCAGCTTGGCGCAGACGCGCATCTGTACGTCGTGGACGAGGTCGTCGCGGTCGTCGTCGGACTCTGTCCGGCTGCCGACGATGCGCCGCACGAGCGGCGTCGTCTCACCGAGGAGCCGTTCGAGGGCGCGCGCGTCCCCGTCTTGAGCGCGAGCGACCAGGCGCTCGATGTGCGCGACGTAGCGTGAGTTCTTGTGCATCATTGTCTCCATAAATAGCGAACCCCTCGCTTCAGTGCAATGACTGAATGCGAGGGGTTTTGGATTAGAACGCGGAACGCTGGCGGAGAGGGGCTCTTAGCGCATCATGGCCCTCCCGTTGTTGGGGGGCGGGTACCCCTTGTGCCGCGCGCTTTCCTCCGCAGAGGGGTCTTGCCTAGGGTCAAAGCGACCCGTTCGATAGCCTCGGCCAGAGGTGGGCTGAGGGTGGCCGGGTCGGTGAAGGCCCGCCTCAGAAGACGGTCGAGGTCGCCGGGACAGACGTGTCCTTCTCCCTGGTCCATCGCCTCAACTCCTTCTCTCTATAACGCTCTGTCATTCTGTACAAAACATTCTTTAAAAAACGCGCGAGGCACGATGCGGCGCCGCCGTTCGCTCGTCATATACATGTGAACGCACGCCGCGGCGGCCTTTAGGTATGCGCATGTTCGACCCCGCCTGCCTCGCGCCGTCCGTGGCCTAAGCGGGGCGGGTACCGCGCGCACAGCGACGGTCCCGTCCGGGCGTCGATGCCGCTCGTCCTCCGGCATCGGGTGCTCCTCCTGCCGGCGCCCGGGCGCGTACGGGGACGGCGCACGGTGCCGACGGTCCATCTGGGGTCCGCCGCAGCTCGTGTTCCCGCGTCGGGCGCTCGTTCTCTCTCCGGCTCTGGCCCTCGCCCGGCGTCCCTGTCTCGCCAAGCCCTCACCGTAGCCTACCCCCGTTCCGGGCACAACACCCCCAAGACCCGCACTTCGTGCGGCACTGTGTTGTGCCCGGCCCTTGGGGCAGGCGTGGGTGTGAGGCATGGCGGACGACGGGACACCACGACCGAGGATCACCGGAGGTGATGGGAGATGAGTACGCACGTGGACAGGAGGAGCGCGATGGACGCGCAGAACGAGTATGAAAGGACATGTACGCCTATGACGACCCGAACCGTCAGGACCAGCGATCTGTCCGGGCTGAATGCCTCTAGCGACGGCGGGGCGCGCGTCCACGAGAGGACGACGCCGCTGCGCAGCGGCGTCGGACGACGCGGCGTGCCGCGCACGGCCGATGGGCGGCCGATCCTGTGCCTCGCTGACCTCGACGGCGCCGCGGCGACGAGGGGTGGGGACCGCCGTCGCTACCCGTGCCCCGTCCACGGCAGCGACCGCCAGCGCTCCCTCTCGGTCGACCCGGCGACCGGCCTCTACTACTGCCACTGCTGCGGGGCCGCCGGTCGCCTGCGCGACTACTGGGACGCGGACGGGCCGTCGCCCCCTCCCCGGTCGGCCCATGACGCCGCCCGCCAGGGGGAGCGCCGTGCGGCTCTCCTGCGCGCCGACCGGGAGCGCGCGGCCTCGCTGGACGCTCCGGCGCCCGCCGTGGCCGCCGCGCTCCTGGCGAACCTGCCCGCGCTCAGCGGGGCGCTCCGCGCGCCCGACTCGCCGGGGGCCGCCTACCTCGGCGGGCGTGGCCTCGACCCCGCGCTGGCGGCGTCGCTCGGCGGGGGGTACGCCGCATCCGGCCTCTGGCCGGGCGATCGGCCGGGCGATCCCGGACGCGTGGTCTACCCGCTCGTGGACCCATGCACTGGGCGCGTCGTCAGCCTGCTCGGGCGGGCGTGCGCGGAGGACGACGGCGGGCGCGACCGGCGCCACCGGAAGCTCCCGGGCTGCCCGGTCGGGCTCTGGCCCATGGCCTCCTACGCGCGGGCCCTCCGGTCGGGCACGGCGCTCGTGCTCGTGGAAGGTCCCGCCGACGCGCTTGCCCTGCTCGCGTCTCCCGGCTCTCCACCGGTCGCGGCCCTGGGTGGCACGCGGCTGCCGCTCTCACTCGCCGCGCTGCGGCGGCTCCCGGGCGTGGTGCTCGCGCTCGACGACGATCCCGCCGGGCGGGCGGCGACCGAACGGCTCGGGGCGGACCTCGCGCTGCTCGGCGTCCGGCACACGGCGGTCCCGGCCGGCTGGCTCGGCGGCGCGTCCGACCCTGCCGGGCTCGCTCGGGCGGCGGCCGGCACGTCGGCCGGGCAGGCGATGATCTCCTGGTCTGCGTGCCTGCGTCAGGTGCGCGGGTCGGCCCACTCTCTGGGTCGTCCCCTGTGAGGTAGCGGCCACGCGACGCGGCCGGGAGTTCCCGCCTCTCACGCGGTGGGACACCGACTCGCGCGCACCCGTGCCCCCTCCTTCATACGCGTCGGCCTGTCCCTCACTGCCACGCCCCCAGCCTAGCCCACCGCGCCGACCAGGGGTGCACCATCCCCAAGACCCGCCTCGCGGCGGCGCCATGGTGCACCCGGTCGGGCGGGCGTGCTGCCGGCGGGTCGTTGGCGTGAGGGACGGACCCCGCGCCAGACGAGAAGGAGGAAAGCACCATGGGTATGCAGCACGGAACTGGCGTCCTCGTCACCGAGATCGAGGAGACCTATCCACCCCGCTCCGCGTCCGCCAAGCGGCGCACGACGCCCTGGACGCGGGCGGTGGTTGATCCGGGTGATGACCGCGCGCGCCACCATCTAGCCGCCAGGACGGGCCGACCGGTCATGCTCTGCTGCGTCTGCGCTCGCCCCGTCGGGGAGCGTGCGCGCCAGGCGGCGAGCGGGAAAACCTACTGTGCCTCGTGCGCCGACTGGACGGTGGCGGCGTACGACGCCCGGCACCCCGAGGCCCTGGCCGCGCGCCGACGCGTCGGTGCCCCACGGGAATGGACCCGCACCAGCTATCTCACGGAGCGCGAGCGCTACGCCGTCCGCTTCCACGCGGGCAACGCCCGCTGGCAGATCTCCGACACCCAGACGCGCCGCTGGACCACGCGGTGGCACCGGACCGAGGGCGGGGCCGACGCTATCGCGGCCACGATGAACGCGGTGTGGCGCGAGCAGGTCGCCTTTGAGCGGCTGCGCTTCTCGGCGCGGGCGGAACTGCGGGCCGAGGGGCTCTGACCCGAACGGGGCCGCGACGCCGCTCCAACGGGCGGCGTCCCCCCTGCCCCACCGATCGACCGACAACACAACGCATGAGGAAGGAGACGATTATGACGGCCTATGACGAACAGGGCGCGACGCGGGAGCCCAGTGGCCAGCACTATGGGCGCGCGGACGCGGTCGCGCGGCCGGTCAGCCCTATCGCTGCGGACGCGCTGGCGCGCCTGCTGGGCCTGCCCCTATCAGCGGCGGCGGCCCTCGTCGAGGAGCACGGCTCGCTCGCCGGGCTGCGCCGGGCCGGCCCCGATGCGCTACACCGCAGCGGCCTCACCCCGTGCCGCGCGGCCAGGTTGATCGCCGCGCTCGACCTCGCGCCGGAGATGCTGGCCGACCTGCCCCGGACGAGGCCACAGGTGACCACCCCGGCGGACGCGGCGCGGCTGCTCCTGCCCGAGATGGGCCTCCTCGAGTCCGAGCAGATGCGCGTGCTGCTGCTCGATACCAAGAACCGGCTCATCGCCACCGTCACGCTCTACAACGGCACCGTCTCCGCGTGTCACGTCCGCGTCGCCGAGGTGTTCCGCGAGGCGGTGCGCCGTAACGCCACCTCGCTCATCCTCGTCCACAATCACCCCAGCAACGACCCGTCTCCGTCGCCCGAGGATGTGGCCGTCACGCGCGAGATCATCAAGGCCGGGCAGCTCTTAGAGGTGAGAGTCCTCGATCACCTGGTGGTCGGCGGGGACACGTACACGAGCTTGCGTGAGCGTGGCGCAGGGTGGGAATAAGACGGGCGCCGGCTCCACCCCACGGCCTAGGAGGTCGACGTGTTCGAGCGACGGGCATATGACGGTGCCTCGGGCATAGCCGCGACCACATGGAGACAAGACAGGAGGAGAACGATGGACAAACAGACACGGATGCTGATCGCCGGCCTCGGCGGGGCGCGGCCACCGCCGACGTTAGGGCCAGGGCGGCGTTTGATCGCGGACGCGTAACACAAAAAAGATGGGGGGAGCTGACACTCCCACCCACCACAGTAACGACAACGAGGAGACAGATATGACCACCCGCATCGCAGCTACCTCCAGTGTATCCGTTCTCGACCCCTGGCGCGACGTCACTGTGCACGTCACGTTTCGGACCATCGACCCGATCAACGTGACCGAGATCGTCGTCGATCCCGATCCTAGCAGCGACGGCTGCCTCCTGCAGCTCATCGACGCCGCGATCACCCGCCTTCAGGCGTACCGCGAGGCGTTCATGCGGGCGGAGGAGGACGACACGGGATCACTCCCGCCGCCCGCGCTGCCCGTCCCGTGGCACGCCTGGGGCCGCTAGGTCACCGGGTCGCGCGACGGTGAGCGACGAGGTCGGGCGCGGGCGACGTCATAGGGACGTCGCCCGCGCGAGGGGGATGGGAGCCGAGTGAGGCTCTCACGAGAGTAATGACGGAGGTTGGACTATGACAGAGGCGCGCACCACGGATGACCCGCGTCTCACGCTTCTCGACGGGACGGACGGCGGCTTCCGCGTCGGGAGCCGCACGCGCCGGGGGCTGGAGCACACCGTCCATGTGCGGGAAGGAACCTGCACCTGCGAAGCCGGACAAAGAGCCGTCGAATGCTGGCATCTCGACTTCTGCCGCGCGGTGTACTACTGGTACCGCTACGAACGACGCGCCCAACTCTGGGCGGCGCGCGCCGCGCGCCTCGCGGCGACGGGCTAGCGATGCGTCGCGGAACACGCCCGTTCCGCATGCGCTGTCCCCGGACGAGACACCAAGAGTGGGCGGGTGCTGATGACATCCGCCCACTCTATAGACCACAGATGGAGGACCACAGGAATGATCACCACACCCGCAGCTACCCCAAGAGTACCACGAGCGAGCGCGACCGACGTGCGGATCGTCGTCACATTTACGCCGGCCGACCCCATCGGTGCGACCGACGTGGAGATCGTGGGCGGCGAGGCTCCGAGCGTCTGGCGCACCTACCAGCTCGTCGATGACGCGGCCCGCCGCCTCGCCGTCTACGCGCACGACTTCCGGCACGCGGCCGAGGGCGATACGGAGGTGAGAGGATGAACCCGACCACCACGAACATGACGCGCATCGACGACTGGCTCGACGCGCTGGCCGGCGAGACCGACGAGGCGCGCAAGGCCGCAGCATTCACCGCCTACCTCACGGCGATGTCCCGGTTCTGGCGCTACAGCCAGCAGAATAGCCAGCTGATCTACATGCAGCGGCCCACGGCCACGCACGTCAACAGCCGGAAGCGCTGGGAGGGGCTCGGCTACACCGTCCAAAAGGGCGCATACAAGCAGGGCCTAGCGATCCTCTGCCCCAATTTCAAGAAGGTGCGCGACGAGCAAACCGGCGAGGAGCGGCAGGTCCTGACCCACTTCTCAACGGGCTACATCTATGACGTGGCCGACATGGTGGCGGGGCCGAACGCGCAGCCCCTCCAGGCCCCCTGGCAAACCCTCAGCGGCGACCATGACGCTCTGTATGCGCTCCTCCTGGAAACGTGTCGCCGCCTCCGGATTGCGGTTGTCCTGGACCCCGCTCTCCCCGAGGAGATCAAAGGAGCATCGAACGGTAAAGGTACGATCACGCTCCGTGCCCAGGAAGGGACCGGGGAGCGCGCCCTCACTCTTCTTCACGAGATGGCGCACGAGACCCTTCACCCGAGCGCCGTGAGGGAGCACGCCGGATTCACGCGGCGGCAGGTCGAGTGCCAGGCGGAAGCTGTCTCGTATTGTTGCGCGCACGCCCTCGGCATCGAGACGCCCAACTCCCCCACCTATCTGGCCCTGTACCACATCGGGCGGGACGAGCTGCGGAAGAACGCCCAGGCTATCGCGGTCGGCGTTCAAAAGATCCTGCGCGAGGTCGAGCGCGCGAGCGAACCGGCGGCGGAGGCGGCCGCCTAAGGACAGGACCGGGACGGGGGATGTCTCCCCCGCCTGTGGCGGCGCTGTGTCATGGATGGGCACAGCGCCGCCGGAAAGGAGATCACCATGGGATTCATGTGGGACTCATCGCCGCGCCGGGCGTGGCGCTTCCCTCTCGGCACCCTCTACATCACCGAAGGCATCCTCGACCTGACCCGGTGCCAGGGCATCGACGTCGCGGCGCTCATCATACGGCATCTGACGGGCGACTGGGGCGACCTCGACAGCCACGATCGCGCCCACGCTGACTACGCGCTCCTGACCGGCGCCCGTCTGCTCAGCGCGTACCGCGTGACCGAGACGGAGATGGTGTGGATTATCACCGAGTCAAGCAGAACGGAGACGACCGTCCTGCTACCGAGCGAATACTGAGGAGGAGACAGCATATGGCACCCCTCACATCCGATCAGGTGCTGGCGCTGTGTCGCCTGCGCCGGCAACAGATAGCCGAGGCGCGACGCATCAGGCGCGCCGTCGCCGCCGAGTACGCACTCACCGTGCGGCAGCTGTGCGGGCGTAGCCGCGTGGCCCGGGTGAGCGAGGCCCGGCAGGTCTGCATGTATCTGATGCGCGCCGAGTTGTGCTGGCCCATGCCGCACAAGAGCATTCCGTTCCAGGCGCAGCGCAGCGCCGCCCTGTTGGGTGGCCGCGACCAATCGACCGTGCTGCACGGCGTGGGTGTGATCGCCCACAGGCTCACGGATGACACCGCGCTCACGTACATCATCAGCGACATACGCGCCGAGCTGTGGCGCGTGGACGAGCAAGATATAGGAGGACATCATGGCACAGTTACGCACCATCCCTATCGCCCAGATCGCCACCTCGCCGGACAATACCCGCCTGTTCGACCGCAAGGACAAGGAGGAGAAGGTCTCGCTGGACGAGCTGGCCGCGTCCATGCGGGAACTCGGATTGCAGCAGCCGCCCAAGGTGCGACCTAACCCGGACGGCGCGCCCCTGTGGCTGCTCGTGTTCGGTGAGCGGCGCCTGCGCGCCGCTCGCGACATCTTGAAGTGGACGGAGATCGCCGTCCTCGTCGACGAGGACCTGGCCGGCGACGACGCCGGCGCGGCCACGGTGGTCGAGAACCTCCAGCGCCGCGACCTGCACCCCATGGACGAGGCGCGCGGCATCGCCCTCCTGCGGCGGCAGGGTACGAGCATCAAGAACGTGGCTAAGCGTCTGGGCCGCCGGGAGGAGTGGGTCAAGGAGCGCCTGAAGCTCTGCGACCTGCCCGCCGAAGCTCAGGACCTCTACCGCCGCTCAGAGCGCATGACGCTCCAGCAGGCGCTCGACTTGCACGACTACACCCACGGTGGGAAGGACAACAAGGGCTTCCCGGCCCTGATCGTGGCCGTCGCGCGGGAGATGGCCGCCGGGATGAGCGGGAGCGCCGCGCTCGGCGGATTCGTCCACCGGCACCCCGAGCTGGTCATGACCATTCAGCACGCCTACAACGATGGTCAGGGACGGTGGGGCGGCAACTTCTTCGACACGCGCACGATCTGCACAAAGTGTCCGTTCGCCGCCTACCGGCCGGGCTACTACGACGGCGTCGGCTACTGTCTCCTGCCGACGCACTACGCCGACCTCCAGCGTAAAGGCAAAGAGAAATACGACGCCGCGCAGGCCACGCAGACGGCACAAGCGGAAACCACGGGGGGCGTCACCACACCAGCCACGAACTGGCAGACTGCGCCGGTCGAAACGGCAGCGGAAAAGGGGAAAAAGACCCGGCAACGCCACAAAGACCAGAAGGCCGCGTACTATCCCACCGTGTCGGCCATCGAGCGCATGATCGACATGATCCCGGCCGTCGATACGGTCGATGTCGCGGTCCTCTGCGCTTATACGCTCACGACCGACCATGTAGACAGTAAGGCGGTGGAACAGGTCATCACACGGCACGCCCTCAAGAAGGGTTTCCCCAGCCCCGCGTCGACGCCGGGACGGGCGATGATCGAGCGGCTACGCTCCTTCGACGGCGTGGAGTTGGTGCGGTACACGCTGGAGGCGTTACTGCTGACCCAGGCGATGCGGGCGCGTGACTACGACCCCGGCCGCACCCGCGCCGACCCAGTCTTGGCGCTGTACCTGCCCGGCCAGGCGGTTGCCGCGCCTGCGCCGGGGGAGGAGGGTCTGCTCGTTGCTGCCGAGGAGGGGGGCCTGGATGCCGTGGCCGAGGAGGAGACGATCGACGACGAGGAGGTCGCATGAACAGGACGGAGCAGTCCACAATCCCGATCACGCCGGAGATGTTCCCGTGCTCGACGTGCGGAGTCGACCCGGTGGGGACCATCGACACGCTGATCTGCCGCTGGAGCGTCGGCCCGGACGGGACGGTCGACGACTGGGCGGGCAACGACACGGACACGCAGAACACGCTCTACCAGGAGGAGGCGCCCGTCCTGGTTTGCGGGGACGGGCACGCGTACACGCACCCGCGTTTCACCGACACGGTCATGAGCACGTTGCGCATCACGGAGGGCACTGACGATGACGACGACAACGGCTGAGAAGGCGGAGGGCCGCCAGGCCGCGCTCACGCGCGAGGCGATCGCGGCCATCGTGCGCGGGGCCATCGACGAGGCGCTGGTGGCGCAGCGGCAGCGGTACGGCGCCCAGCTAGAGCCATGGCTGGTCGACATCACCACACGCAGGACCGGCAAGCTGGACCTACTGCTCTACGAGGCGCTGGTGCGCAAGGGCAAGCACTCCGCCTGGCCGTCAATGGTCGCGGTGGTCGAGGCCACGCACCGCCCGTCGAGCTACGTCAAGGATTTCTACTACCATGATCGTGAGGCCCTGGAGCAGAAACAGCCGCGCGCGTTCGCTTGGTCGACGCGCGACACGGGCACGTGGCTGTTCATCCCGGGCACGGGGCGGGACTCGTGCCTGGGGCTGGCGCGAGCGGCGGCGAAGACCGACGAGGACCACCACTGGTACTGGTGGAACGGCCAGACGCTCGCGCCGGTCGACGCGGAGACGGCGCTGGCGCGGCTGGTCACGGCAGAGCGCGCACTCGCGCGACAATGAGGAGGAGGAGGCCGCCGCCGCGGCCTCCTGAGAGGATAGAGCCATGCGCTACGGAGAGGACTACTGGACGCCGTCGGAGGCAGAGGACGCCTGGTCCCCCCACAACGCGGTCTGGGACCCGGCCAGCGGCGTCTACCGCGACGTGATCGAGGACGGTAACGACGACGACGAGGAGGCGGCCCTGCCACACAGCCCCCTGCCCTCAACGCACAAGGTGCGGGCGCTGACGGCGGAGCAGCTGGGCCTATCGGGGCCGGAGGAGGACAAGACGTGAAAGTCTATAGAGGGTACAGCGACCAGGGCGACGCGACCGGGCCTGTGTCCGTCGTGGTCTACGAGGAGGGCCAGGAGCCGTACCGGCTGCGGCGCATGATCGTGCATAGCCCCACCGGCATGTCGTGGGGCTACGACGGGAGCGGCGCGGCCGACCTGGCGCTCTCAGTCCTGGCCGACTACCTGGGCGAGGCCGCGGCGATCCCGGCGCACGAGCGGTACGATCACGCCATCGCCGGCCAGATCCACGAGACCGGCGCCTGGCTGCTCCACCAAGAGTTCAAGCGCGATGTCGTGGCACCCCTGCCGCAGGACCGCAACGTCACCATCGACGGCGCGGACATCGGGGCCTGGCTCGCGCCACCCCGGGCCGCGATGGAGAAGGAGCTGCGCGAACGGCAACTCCTAGCCCTCCTGGGGCAGCGCGTCGTGCTCGCGGACGGCGGCGTGGTCGACGTGCTCGACAACGTGGACAACGCGCCGGAGGGCGCACTGGTGGTCTATGCCGTGGGCGAGAGCGCGGACCATCGCACTGTGGCGCTCGGTGAGGTGGCCCGGGTATTGGGCCCGACGCCCGATGACGATGGAGAGGAGGAGACCCTATGAGCGTCCCCATCGGGACCGCGTTGCCGCTCGAGTTCCGCATCACGGTGATGCCGGAGTACGACGACAACGATCAATACATCGGCAGTTGCGAGGTCAACGGCGTCCTGCACCATATCACCCTCTTCCGCGTGCTGGGTGACGACGACGAACAGGAAGCGGGGCCGGGGCACACCTACCGCCTCGACGCGCTCCAAGACTTCGAGGATGACACGGTGGGCTTCATGCCGATCTACGTCGACGACAAGGCCTATCTCTACGTTGTCACGCCGCAGGCCCTCTAGTCGGACAACGATACGACGGGGGCCAACCGGACTCCTCGGTCGAACTGTGGTCCTGGGCAAGCGCGGCGCGACCACGCGAGGCGCTGGTGTCGATCTGTCCAAGGGGAGCAGCCGCTCCCCTTGGACCCTAATATAGAGATGATGCGGGCGGTGACTTCAACGGCTGTGCCGAGAACACACAGTGCACGATCCGCCCCATTATCGATCATTCCCCTTTAGACTATAGGTGGCTTGTCCAGCACTGGCGCTATTTCGACGTAGCCCCACCGAGGCATACCGCCAATGATTTCCAGTTTTACACTAAAGTTCGGTCGAGCACCTGGACTCGCTCCCGAGCAAATCTCCACAACCCCTATTACGGTGTTCGTTGGTCCTAACAATTCGGGTAAGAGTACGGTTCTCTCCGAAATCGAACGATTTTGTCGTTCTGGCCAAGAGAACACGATGTCTGTCGTGCTCAATAGTTTAACGTTTGAGGGATTGACGCTCGAAGAAACCATGAAGGCCATTGAGCATATTACTCAGCCGCCTAATGTTGGTGAGACAGTCACCCCCAATTATGTAATTGTTGGAGGTCGAGGCGGACGACAGCAAGTTCCCTTAGATGCCCTAACTCAGGCCGTTGAGAACCCCTCCGTAAATTTACCGACGTTCTGTCAGTGGTTTCTCAATTACGGTACGTTGATGCTGGACGGCAGAAGTCGCATCAATCTCGTGAACCAACAGCCCGCTGGTGATCTTCAGCAAGCGCCACAGTCAAGCTTCCAGGTTCTGTTTCGTGATGACGTGAAGCGTCGCGAGGTGCGTCGCATTGTTGCTGAGGCCTTCGGCTCTTACTATGTAATCGACCCAACCAGCTTAGGGCAGCTTCGCATTCGATTAGCTGAACGTCCACCACATAACGATTTAGAAGAGCGTGGAATCCATGAAGAAGCCGTTCTCTTCCACTCGAAGGCCCAGCTAATCGACGTAGCGAGCGATGGGGTGAAGGCCTTTACAGGAATAATCACGGAGATTATGGCTGGAGACCCCCGCATCGTACTCATTGACGAGCCAGAAGCATTTCTCCATCCGTCGCTTGCCTCCAAGCTCGGTTATGAAGTCGCGCGCGCTGCGCTCACGACCAACAAGAGCGTTTTTGTGTCGACTCACAGCCCGATGTTTATCATGGGTTGCATTCAGTCTGGCGCTCCAGTAAATATTGTTCGCCTTACTTATCGTGGTGGTGTCGCAACCGCACGGGTGTTACCAAGTGAAGAAATACTCGAACTCATGCGAAATCCTCTTCTACGCTCGACAGGTGTTCTAAGCGCACTATTTTACGAATTTGTCGTTGTAACTGAAGGGGATGCAGATCGCGCATTTTACCAAGAAGTCAACGAGCGACTACTGAGGTTCAGATCGAACTGGGGCATTCCGAACTGCCTATTTATCAACGCTCAGAATAAGCAAACAATTCCAACAATTATCCGCCCCCTGCGCAAGTTAGGCATTCCGGCAGCCGGCATCGTAGATGTAGACGTGCTGAAAGACGGAGGTACAACCTGGACTAATTTGCTCGATAGTATTCATGTGCCACAACTCTCACATCAGTCCCTCGGCGTCCAACGTGCGGCCATCAAGCAAGCGATGGACGCTACTGGTCGCAACATGAAACGTGAGGGTGGGCTTTCCATACTCAAGAAGCAGGATCAAGAGGCCGCCAGCAATCTCCTGGATCTGCTGAATGACTACGGCATATTCGTTATACGGGGAGGTGAGCTAGAGTCTTGGCTGAAGAACTGTGGGGCTAATGGTCACGGTCCCACTTGGCTTATCGATGTGTTTGAGCGCATGGGCGAGGATTCAGATGCCAAAAACTATGTGCGGCCATCCGACGATGACGTGTGGCACTTTATGGCTCAGGTAAAGGCGTGGCTTGTTAATCCAACTAGAAAAGGAATTCCGGTTTAAGGGGTTTTGGTAGCATTGGAAAGCATCGTTCTTGATCAGGCGGATAAACTCTTAATATGCTCGCTCTGCAAGTAGTATCTCTAGTGTTAGACACGCCCTCCGGTCATACAGCCTTCCACCGCCGATACCTGGGACCCTGCTATGTGGATGACGCGATGAGCGCATGACCAGTTGACTCGCGCTAGGTGCGCTCCCCTGCGTACAACCGAGCAATCATGGACTGGACACCCGCGGATCTATGTCGACGCGATAAATGTCTGCTATAGAGAAGCCGTTTCTTGTCCTTGGCGTTCGTGGCGCGAAGCCGGATCATACTTGAGCCGTGCCACGCGCACCATGTGGCCCTTCTCGAGCAGGGTCGTCCGTCGCCAGGATAGGCGCAGAGAGAGTAGGCCATGGGCACCATCGCCCTCGACACGAGAGTAGCGTCCGCACTCCCTGTCCCTTGTTACACTTACCGCGTACCGGTCATGCGTCGCTCCCCGTGGGCGGACGCGTTGCGAGCTTAACAAACTGGGAAGTTCTTAGCACAATGGTGGCGCGTCGAATCATCTGTGACACCATGTCCTCGACACACGAGTAAGGATAACGCGTGGCAACGCTCCGTCACCTGCGGCACCAACGCCAGCTCACGCAGGAGCAGCTGGCCCACGCGGCCGATGTGTCCCCATCCACGGTCTATCATATCGAGGCCGGCAAGGTGCGGCCGCGACCGTCGATCGTGCGACGGCTGGCGCGCGCGTTAAGCGTTGTGCCCGGGGAGATTGACGTAGACCCGCCGGACTCTTTGCCTCCCGTGTCATCATCAGCGCTGTTTCTCGCACAAAGTGCAAACGATGAATGAATGCCCGACTGTCGAGACGTGGGAGAGTGACTGATGCTTGACCAGTGCGACGAACGAAGGAGCGTGTAGATCGATGGAGACACAACAGCTCAGCTGGATTACCAACTTTATCTGGGGTATCGCTGATGATGTCCTCAGGGACGTGTATGTGCGTGGAAAGTACCGCGATGTGATCCTGCCGATGCTGGTCATCCGGCGACTTGACGCCGTGCTCGAACCAACGAAGCGCGCTGTGCTGGACATGAAGACGAACCTTGACGCCGCAGGCGTCGCTAACCAGGATGCCGCTCTGCGCCAAGCAGCCGGGCAAGCCTTCTTCAATGCGTCGCCCTATACGCTGCGCGACCTGACGTCACGGGCGAAAATACAGCAACTGCGCGCCGACTTCGAGGCCTACCTTGATGGCTTCTCGCCGAACGTTCAAGAGATTCTCGACAAGTTCAAATTCCGAAACCAGATACAGACCCTCGTTGATGCGGACATCCTGGGTGATCTCATCGCAAAGTTTCTCGATTATCGCATCAACCTGTCACCCGAGCCGACCCGCGATAACGAGGGTCGCGTCCGCCTCATGGGGCTCGATAACCACGCGATGGGGACGATGTTTGAGGAGTTAATCCGGCGCTTCAACGAGGAGAACAATGAGGAGGCGGGCGAGCACTTCACGCCGCGCGATGTCGTTACCCTGATGGCCGAACTCATCTTCCGGCCGATCGCGGACGACATCAAAGACGGGACGTATACCGTCTATGACGGGGCGTGCGGGACGGGCGGCATGCTCACTGTGGCGGAAGAACGTCTGGTGCAACTCGCTGCCAAGAACGATAAGCACGTGTCCGTTCACCTCTTTGGGCAGGAAGTGCAGCCGGAAACCTACGCCATCACGAAAGCCGACCTGTTGCTCAAGGGCGAAGGCGAGGAGGCGGAAAACTTTGTCTACGGCTCAACGCTCTCCGCCGATGGCTTCCCCGCCCGTGAGTTCGACTTCATGCTCTCGAATCCGCCCTATGGCAAAAGTTGGAAGACGGACCTCGAGCGCATGGGTGGCAAAGGCGAGATGAAGGACCCGCGCTTCGTCGTCGAGCACGCGGGCGTACCTGACGTCAGCCTTCTCACGCGTAGCAGCGACGGGCAGCTTATGTTCCTTGTGAACAAGCTCTCCAAAATGAAGCAAAACACGCCGCTCGGCTCGCGCATCGCCGAGGTCCACAACGGCAGCTCGCTCTTTACCGGTGACGCGGGACAAGGCGAGAGCAATATTCGTCGTTGGATCCTGGAGAACGACTGGCTAGAGGCTATCATCGCGCTCCCGCTCAAGATGTTCTACAACACCGGCATCGCGACCTATATCTGGGTCCTCACCAACCGTAAACCGGCGCGCCGTCAAGGGAAAGTGCAGCTCATCGACGCCACCACCTGGTTTAAGCCGCTCCGAAAGAATCTGGGGGAGAAGAACTGCGAACTCACGGCGGACGACGTGCAGCGCGTGGTCGAGACGTTCCTCGCCTTCGAGGAAACCGAGCACTCCAAGATTTTTCCGAACGAGGCCTTCGGCTATTGGAAGGTCACAGTCGAGAGGCCGCTCCATCTCAAGGGCATTGACCCACACCGTGCTTACTCAGCGAAGGAAATCAAGGAACTGCGGGCAACAAACACGGTAGACGAAACGGGCCTGCCGGTGATTCGGAAGATCCACAAGGCGGGGAAAGAGCAGGCTGACCCGCTGCACGGACTCTTCGCGGTGACGATCGATGGGATGCCATGCGTCGTCGAGTATGAGCCAGATAGCGACCTGCGCGACACCGAGACAGTCCCGCTCCTGGAAGAGGGTGGCATCGAGGCTTTCATGCGCCGCGAAGTCCTGCCGCATGTTCCTGACGCATGGGTGCAAGAAGACAATGCCCAAATCGGCTACGAGATCAGCTTTACACGCTATTTCTATAAGCCAAAGCCGATGCGCACGCTAGAAGAGATTCGGCGCGATATCGAGGCGCTTGAGAAAGAAACAGAAGGCTTGCTCGATGACGTGCTTGTAGAAACGGCAAGCGCGTAATGATATCAACTTTAAAACCTTATGGCGCTTATCGAGAAACTGGCCTTAGCTGGGTTCCGATATGTCCATCCCACTGGAAGAAGTCTCGCCTGAAGGACTGGGTGAGTATTAATCGCGCAACACTGCCGGAGCACACTGATGAGGCGTTTTGCTTTTTGTATCTTGACATCAGTTCTGTTGATTCCGGATATCTCGTTAGCAAGCCACAGAGGCTATCGTTCGGCGAGGCTCCTTCTCGTGCAAGGCGGATAGTGTTCGCCGGTGACACGTTGATTTCGACTGTTCGAACCTATTTAAAAGCGGTTCTACATGTGGAATGGCTCGAAGATGGGCCGATAATAGCATCAACTGGGTTTGCGGTTTTAACACCTAAAGATGGAACAGTTCCGGCTTATGTGGGCTATGTCGTGCAGTCCGAACCTTTCGTCAATTCCGTAGTAGCATCTTCCATTGGCGTAGCATATCCTGCCATCGCTGAGAGTGTCTTAGGTTCTTTGTCAGTCCTTATACCTCCTTATGACGAACAGGAAGCCATCGTTCGCTTCATCGGCCATCTCGGCCAACGAGTAAACCGGCTCATCCAGGCCAAGCGACAGCTGATCGCGTTGCTAAACGAGCAGAAGCAAGCCATCATTCAACAAGCTGTTACCAGAGGACTTGACTCGAGCGTTCCTCTAAGGCCGTCCGGAATTGATTGGCTTGGTTATATCCCACAGCACTGGGATTCGCCCCTCATGGCAAGACAACTGTACTCTGTTGAACAGGGGTGGAGCCCAAGAGCGGCCGAAGGCGATCTACTTGACGAACAATGGGCGGTCGTTTCGCTGTCTGCCGTTAAACGAGGCCGATTCGACAATAAAGCATTGAAGCCAATCGAGCTGAACACCGACGTGCCCGAACACTATGAAATTCATCGCGGGGACCTACTTCTAACGAGGTCGAATACAAGAGCGCTTGTTGGGGATATCTGCCTAGTGAAGCACGTCCGGCCTCGAACAATTATTAGCGACCTAATTTATAGGCTGAAGCTGCGGTCAACTCTAGAGCCTAAGTTCGCGATGTATTGGTTGCTCTCTCCGTCCGGGCGTTACCAAATCGAGCGTGACGCGCGAGGGTCAAGCGACACGATGCCCAAGATTTCTCAGCAGCATATTAAAGGTTGGCGAATTCCGGTTCCGCCGTTAGGGGAGCAAGCGGAAATCTCTGCGTATGTCGAACGGGAAACGGAGCAGCTAACGCTTGCGACTGAGAAAGCTCAACGTGAAATCGACCTCCTCCGCGAATATCGTGCACGCCTTGTGGCCGACGTCGTAATGGGCCAGCTCGATGTGCGCCACCTTGGCCTCCCGGAGGTCATCAACGAGCCTGTCAGCTTGGTTGACGATCCGGATGATCTTGATGGTGTGGCCAATGACCTAGCGGAGGCGGCGGTATGAGCACGGACACGAGCGAAAAGGGGTTGGAGCTTCTCATTCTTCGGTCACTGACCGGCCTCACCGACGAGCAGATCTTACAGAAGCCCGCTCTCGGTGTCGCGGAGTCACCCGTGGGATACGCGGGCGCGGGCTATGAACTGGGCTGGTCGGACGACTACGATCGTGAGCACGCGGTCGATCTTTCCAAGTTGCTGACGTTCATTCAGGACACCCAACCACAGACAGTCGAGCAGCTTGGGCTCGCGACTGACGGCCCGCGCCGCCTTCAGTTCCTCAATCGGCTGCAAGGCGAGGTTGCCAAGCGCGGCATCGTCGATGTTCTCCGCAAAGGGGTCTTGCATGGTCCTGCCAAGGTCGAACTGTTCTATGGAACGCCATCGCCTGGTAATCAGACAGCCAAGGAGCAGTGGGACGCCAACATCTTCAGCGTCACACGCCAGCTGCGGTACAGCAAGGACGAGACGAGGCTCGCTCTCGACCTTGCGCTCTTCATCAACGGGCTGCCCATTGCCACCTTCGAGCTGAAGAACCGGCTCACGAAACAAACGGTCGATGACGCCGTCCAGCAATACAAGCGTGACCGTGACCCGCGCGAACTCCTCTTCCACTTCGCCCGCTGCCTCGTTCACTTCGCCGTCGACGACCAAGAGGTCATGTTCTGTACGAAGCTCACCGGCAAAGACTCCTGGTTCCTCCCCTTTAACAAAGGGTGGAATGATGGAGCGGGCAACCCCCCTAATCCGGATGGTATGAAGACGGACTACCTCTGGAAGACCATCCTGACGCGCGAGGGCCTGACCGATATACTGGAGAACTACGCGCAGCGGGTGGAGACCAAAGACGAGAAGACAGGGCGCAAGCAGGAGTCACTCATCTTTCCCCGCTTCCATCAGCTCGATGTCGTGCGTAAACTCATTGCCGATGCACATGCAAACGGCCCTGGCAAGCGTTACCTCATTCAGCACTCGGCCGGCAGCGGCAAGTCGAACTCAATCGCATGGCTCGCGCACCAACTCGTTGGCCTGGAGCGCGAGGGGACGCCGGTCTTCGACTCCGTCATCGTTGTGACCGATCGCGTCCTGCTCGATAAACAGATCCGCGACACGATTAGGCAGTTCGCCCAAGTGGGCAGTATTGTTGGGCACGCGGAACGCTCCGGACAGCTCAAAGACTTTCTCACGGGCGGCAAGAAGATCGTCGTCACCACCGTCCAGAAATTCCCGTTTGTGCTCGAGGATATCGGGGGCGAGCACCGTGAGCGCAGGTTCGCCATCCTTATCGATGAGGCGCACTCAAGTCAGGGCGGCCGCACGGCCGCAACAATGAATATGGCGCTCTCGCAGGCGGGAACCAACGAGGACGACGACACGGAAGACCACATTAACCGCATTATGGAAGCCCGCAAGATGCTCGCGAACGCGAGCTATTTTGCCTTCACGGCGACGCCGAAGAACAAGACCCTCGAAGTGTTTGGGGAGCCGGTTCCTGTCGGCGGTGAGGTGAAGCACCGGCCTTTCCACAGCTACACCATGAAGCAGGCGATCCAAGAGCGCTTCATCTTGGACGTGCTCGCGCACTACACGCCGTACAAGAGCTACTACAACCTCGTCAAGACGACCGAGGACGACCCTGAATTCGATGTACACCGGGCCCACCGCCAGCTCAAGCTGTACGTCGAAGGGCATACGCACGCGATCCGCGAGAAGACGGAAATAATGGTCGATCACTTCCATGAGCAGGTGATCGCTAAGCAGAAGATTGGGGGACAGGCGCGGGTGATGGTCGTGACCGGAAGCATCAGGCGCGCGATCGACTACTTCTATGCCTTCCAGGCGTATCTCCACGAGCGGAAGAGTCCGTACCGTGCCATTGTTGCGTTCTCCGGTGAGCACGAGGTGGCGGGCAGGAAAGTAACCGAGGCACTGTTGAACGAGTTCCCAAGTTCAAAAATAGCCGACACGATCCAAGACGATCCCTACCGCTTTCTTATCTGCGCCGATAAGTTTCAAACAGGGTACGACGAGCCCCTGCTGCACACGATGTACGTGGACAAGCCCCTCTCCGGTATCAAGGCCGTGCAGACCCTCTCGCGCCTCAACCGCGCGCACCCGAAGAAGCACGACACCTTTGTGCTGGATTTTGTCAACGATGCTGACGGTATCCAGCAATCATTCGCGCCCTTCTACCGGACGACTATCCTCAGTCGGGAGACGGATCCGAATAAGCTCCATGACCTGAAAGCCGACCTCGACGCCTATCAACTCTATGATCGTGACGTCGTGGATCGCTTCGTGGCGTTCTATCTCGATGGCGCTGCCCGCGACAGGCTTGACCCCATCCTCGACGCTTGCGTCGCCACGTACACCGCCAACCTGGATGAAGATCAGCAGGTCGATTTCAAGGGCAAAGCAAAGGCGTTTACCCGAACCTACGGGTTCCTCGCGGCAGTGCTGCCCTTCACGAACGCTGCGTGGGAAACGCTGAGCATCTTTCTCAACTTTCTCGTTCCCAAGCTACCGGCGCCAGTCGAGACCGACCTGTCGAAGGGCGTCCTCGAATCCATTGACATGGACAGCTACCGCGTCGAAGCGCGCGCGACGATGGCGATCGCGCTGGCCGACGACGATGGGGAGATCGCGCCGGTCCCAACCGCTGCGGGCGGGATGGCGGCGCAATCGGAGCTTGAGCGTCTAAGTGCTATCCTCCGCACATTCAATGAGCAGTTCGGCAACATCCACTGGAAGGATGGCGATAAAATTCGCCAGGTCATCGCTAAAGAGATTCCGACAAAGGTAGCTGCTGACGTGGCGTATCAGAATGCGATGAAGAACTCTGACAAGCAGAACGCACGCATCGAGCATGATAAGGCGTTGCAGCGCGTGATCGTAGAGCTTCTCTCCGACCATACAGAGCTGTTTAAGCAGTTCTCAGATAACCCTGGGTTTAAGAAGTGGCTAGGAGACACAACCTTCGGCGTCACGTATCAGCAAGAGACGGCGAAGACTGCTGCGCCAGGGTCGTAGGAGACGACATCCTCTGTCCTATCGTCTATACTGCGGGTCTAATACGGAGACGGTAGACCAGAGGAAGGGGCGCGGCGGTGGCTGAGGAGCGAACACCCGCACGCGCCGTCCTCCCCGAGGGCTACCAGGAGCTGCTCGGCGACCTGAAGGAGCGTATCGGCTCGGCGCAGGTGAGGGCCGCCCTGTCGGTGAATCGCGAGCTCATCACGCTCTATTGGCAGATTGGACGGTTGATCAGCGAGCAGCAAGAGACGCATGGGTGGGGAACGGGGGTCATCGACCGGTTCTCCAGCGACTTGCGCCGCACGTTCCCCGATATGCGGGGTTTCTCCCCGCGTAACCTGCGCTACATGCGCACGTTCGCTGCCGCGTATCCGGAGCCAGACTTTTGGCAGCAGGCTGCTGCCACTATGCCCCGGAGCCACATCATACGGTGGCTGTGTCGTACTATACTCCTATGACATCATCATTGACGGACGTGGAGTAGGTTGATCGACGCGCAAGACGTGCGGCGGCTCGTCGCCGAGGACGACGAGGGCCAATTCTTAGAGTTCAAGCCCACCGAGGAGCGCCCTGGCTCGCTCGCCACCTCGCTGGCGGCCTTCGCCAACGCGGACGGTGGCACGCTGCTCTATGGCATTGCCGAGCGGATCCTGGACGGCCGCAAGGTCCACGTCATTGAGGGCGTGCCCGACGTCAAGATCGCGACCGACCACCTCTACACGGCAGCCGAGCTCTGCACGCCCAAGCTTCCTCTCTCCGCGCCCGAGCGCATCGACGTGGACGGCAGGACCGTCCTCGCCGTCACCGTGCCGGAGGGCTTGGGCCAGGTCTACGGCGTCGAAGGGCGCTACCTCGTGCGCGAAGGCTCCTATCGTCGCGCGCTCACGCCCGAGGAGATCCGCTCCCTCCTCTCCCGCCGTGGCCTCTTCGCCTACGACCGTGAGCCGGTCCCTGGTGCCACGCGCGCCCATCTGGACGAGGCCCGCGTCCGCGCCTACGCCGTGCGCTTTCCCTCCGCCGAGGAGATGGGGGCCGACGCGCTCCTGGTCGCGCGTGACCTGCTCGTGCGACCGGCGGAGCAGCTTGGCGGACCGCTCGTGCCGTCGGTCGCTGGCATCCTCTTGCTCGGTCGTGACCCGCAGCAGTTCTTTCCCCAGGCGCGCGTCGCCGTCGTGCAGTACGCGGGGCCACAGATGGGCGAGAGTTTCCTGAAACAGGAAATCGAGGGGCCAGTGCCGCGCCAGCTCGACGAGGCGGAAGCCTGGCTGGTGCGCAACACGCTGCACGCCGTGGAGTTGCGGGGCATGACGCGCACCGATCGCGCGGAGTACCCCCGCGCGGCGCTCCGCGAGGCTGTCCTCAACGCTTTGGCCCACCGTGATTACGGACAGCGCGGCGACCGCGTGCGTATCTACGCCTTCTCTGATCGCGTGGAGGTGCACAGTCCGGGGGGTCTGGGTGGACCCATGCGGCTCGATAACCTGCTCGACGAGCGTTGGAGCCGGAACGCGACGCTCGTGCAGGGATTAGTCGCGCTCAACATCATCGAGGAGCTGGGTTTCGGGCTCGACCGCATGGTGGCGGTGATGGCCGAGGCTGGCCTGCCGGCGCCGGTCTTTGCCAATAAAGGCTCTACCTTTGTCGTCACGCTCTACGGCCAGGGCGCGCGGCTCCTCGCAAGCGGGGATGCGCCTGAGAGAGAACGATCGGTCGGGCAGGAGCCGGCTGCGGTCTCCGTAGCACGCACGCCGCAGGAGCGCCATGCCTGGGCGCTTGACTATCTGCGGACGGTTGGCCCACTCTCGCCACACGCCTACGCCGCGGCCCTTGGGGTATCCATTGACACCGCGAAGCGCGACCTACGAGAGTTGGTCGGGCAAGGACAGGTGCGTGGCGAGGGGACAACCCGGAATCGCCGCTATAGCCTGGCAGACTGATTCGATGCATTTCGGGGCATGCATCGAAAAGGCGGCCCTCATTCGACGCATTTCGCTGCACATGCATCGAAAGGTTCGCCTTCCTGGGCAGCCAGTACCGCCTCGAGGTCGATGGCCGTGACTACTCCATCGACCTGCTCTTCTACCATGTGCGGTTGCGCTGCTACGTGGCCATCGACGTGAAGACGGTCGATTTCGAGCCGGAGTTCGCCGGCAAGATGAACTTCTATCTCTCGGCGGTGGACGACTTGCTGCGCCGTACCGACGACCAGCCGAGCGTCGGCCTCATCCTCTGCAAGGGTAAGAGCAAGGTGGTGGCGGAGTACGCGCTGCGCGGCGCGACCCAGCCGATCGGCGTCTCCGCGTACACGCTCACCGAGGCGCTGCCGGAAGGGTTGCAGGGGAACCTGCCGACGATCGAGGAGTTGGAGGCGACGCTCGGCGAGGCGGAGGCGGAGGCGGAGGGGTGAACGCATCTCCCCGTGCGGGAGGAACGATGGGTGTGGCGCACTGTGCGATCAATGGGGCATAGGGGGCCTTTGCCCGGCGAGTTATTTCCTATGTTTCGAATAGCCATTTCGACTATTGCATTTGATGCGTGAATAACGTATACTCTTTTTATAGGATGTGTGACAGGGCGACGAGCGGGTGTGGGAGGTAGATCGTGATTGACATTACCAAGGCAACGCCGAGTGAAAGCAGCAAAGAGCTGATTACCCTTCCCTTAAAGGACACCTTCGATCCACGAGCGAGGCGTCGTCTCGTTGATGTTTCACCCCCACTAACACAGCATCTGTTATCTAGGTCTACGCGCGTGTCCAGCACCGTGTCGTCGGGGTCTCCACCACCAGCGGCGCCCCCGTTAACGACACAGGCGATGAGATCTAAGGGCCTGTCCGACGATCACCTCTGCTGTACATACCGACACCCCTCGCGTGCGTGTGCGCTGTCTGAAGATTGGGCTGGCGGCGAGGTAGGACCGGCACAGGTAGTGGGTATCGTATAGGAACGCGTAGATAGGGCATTTGTTTGTCGGTTGACTGGCAGATAGAGGGCCGTATCAAGCAGGATTTTCATACAAGGGAGTAGTGCGCCATGACAACTGCAGCTTTACACCGCACCACATCGATGGCGATGACCGACAGGGATGTGAAACGCATCCAGGACTTGGAAAACTATGTGGCGGAGCTGCAGTTCGCTCATCGCGGGGAGGTCTTCGACGTGCCCTCTCCACTCAAGTCATTGCTGCAGCAAGCGGTGGCGATTATGGCCGCCGGTGACAGCGTTGGTATCGTTCCGCTGCACAAGGAGTTGACGACGCAAGAGGCCGCCGATCTGCTCGGCATGTCGCGGCCGCATCTCGTCAAACTGCTCGAAGGCGGCCAGATCCCGTTTAAGAAGGTCGGGACCCACCGCCGCATTCACCTGTCCGATGTGCGAGCCTACAAGGAGCGACGCGAACAGGAGCTGGAGCGTGAGATTGACGAGATGGCGGACTTTCTGACGCTCTGTGGGACATACGACAACTAGCCGTTCGTCGTTGTCGAGCCCTAGACAAGGGCGCTGACGCCCGCCGCGTCAGCGGTCCAGTTCTCTCAAGCACCCCCGCATGTAGACGCTGACGTGCGGGGGTTGCTTGTGTCTCCGTCCATTTGTTACAGTAGGACCATCCAGAGCCATTCGGAGAGAGCACCGTGCCTAGCTAGCTGCGGTGCCGAAGAAAGATAGTCCTATGCTGTTCACGCTGACCACGCCCGTCGTGGCCGTCTTCGATACCTGTATTCTCTTCCCCAATATTTTGCGTGATACACTTTTTCGTTCCCACCGGGCCGGCATCTGTCAGGGGCACCTGACTGCAGACATCCTCCTAGAGCTTGAACGTAATCTCGTCGCTAAGAAAGCAGTCAAGGACGCGGAGAGCGCGCGCTATCTCATCAGAACGATACGCGGCAATCTGGAGGAGATGCTCGTCACGGGGTACGAAGCGCATATCCCACACCTGACGTGCGATCCGAAAGATCGGCACGTCCTCGCGGCCGCCATCCAGGCAAACGCCTCCATCATTGTCACAGTGAACCACAAAGACTTCCCGCCGGCGTCTCTCATTCCCCATGACGTGGTGACCCAATCGCCCGATGCGTTCCTCCTCGACCTCTTTGAGCGCGATTGCGAGGGCATGGCCAAGGTTATTACCAAGCAATCGCGCGCACTCTGGCGCAAGCCGATGTCGGTTCCCGAAGTCTTGCACGGCCTCCACCAACACGCCCCGCGCTTCGTCGCCGCCCTGTTCCTCACCATGTGGGCCAGCAACGAACTGCCTCTGGACCGACACACGCGCAACCTCTACACCACGCTCCAACACGCCGACCCGGACTTCTCGGTTATGGATCCGACCACCGAGCACCTATTGTGGGCCGGGTACGACAGGGAACCGGACACCGCCAAGCCGGACACCGCCAAGCCTGACCTTAGTGCTGATCCTGCTGAGGCTGCCGATTCTGCACACGCCGGTGCGGACACGACGGCGGCGGACGAGACCCGCCCGTAGACGGGTGTCGTGGCGTCCTCGCATGGTATCGCTGAGCTAGCTCCTCTGTCCGCAGTGTGTGTGTGGTCGCTCGCGCGACAAACACTAGGCACTCCCTCCCGATAGGTGGTATACTAGATAGTAATGAAGGTCGTGGTGACGAGTAGTCGCGCGGCCCTTTTTTATGGGCTTATGAGTGCAAGATAAATAATCTTATCTTGCACTTGATTGGTGGGGAGGTTGTGCCATGCTGCCGATTGTCTCTGGAGATCGGCCCATCGTCACCGGCACCTCGGCACCGCGCTTTGATCATCCGCAGGTCCTGCTGATCGATCAGAGCGACGCGGCGGCGACTGTCTTGCGCGAGGCGGGCTACAACGTGTCCACGGGGAGCTTCGGCAGCCCGTACCCGGTCCCGGCGAGCGACAACCTGCTGCAAGCTGTGATGACGGGGGCGTTGCCTTCCACCGCCGGGGAGCAGGAGATCGTCGTCGTGGACCTGGCGTCCCCTCCGCCCGCCGCCCCGCCCGCGCGGCGGGTCCAGGCGTCACGTCGAGCGGATACGTGGTGGTCATCGTGCGACGCTGGAATTATCGACCCTCGCCCTGGGTTCATGCGAATCTCATGCTCCGATTTCGACCGTCTCGTGGCGCACGGGGGCGTGTTCGTCCTCTTCGCCGACCATCGCTTCGGGGAGCGGCTCATGTTCGGGCACCCTGAGTACGACTTCATGGGTCGCGAGCAGTTCGTGAACCAAGAGATCGCCGCCGATAATTGGAGCGTCCTGTCGCTCCTGTCGCCCGACGACCTAAAGGTCGTGCGCGAAGCCGGGCAAGACATCAGGGCCACCGAGCCGAGTGGAGTTCGTCCCATCGACGTGCTCACGCGCACCGTGGCGCAATATCTGCCCGGCGCAAGCTTCTGGTGTACGGTCCAGCCCAGGACCAGACGGCTCGGCAATCGATGGGTCACGCTGGCCACCAATCGGTTCGGTGCCGCCGTGGCCGGCCTCGTCATCCCGAGCGAGGACGATGAGGGGTGGGTGCTGATCCTGCCCCACCTGGATGATCGGCCGGGCTTCCTGAAGCGGCTGCTCGCCGACGTCTTGCCTGAGTTGGCGCCCCGCCTGTTCCCGCACGTTGAAGGTGCGCGATGGGTCGAGCGCGCGGAGTACGAGCTACCAGGCGTCCTCGACTTGAAGGATCGCATCCGGGGGGTCGAGGAAGAGGCGCGGGGGCGGGTCGTCACACTGGAAGGAGAGATCGAGGCGACGCGGCGCGACTTGAGTTACCTGCATGACCTGCTGACGGCGCAAGGCCAGCCCCTCGTGGATGCCGTCGGAGCGACGCTGCGCACCCTCGGCTTTCGGTCCGTCATCGATGTGGACGCCGAGTTGGCCGCCGCGGGAGAGCCCGACAAAGACGAGGATTTGCGCATCGAGGACGGCTCGCCGCTCGTGCTGGTCGAGGTGAAAGGGGTGCGGGGGACGTCAGGCGACGACGATGCCCTGCAGGTGGCGAAACACATCGCGCCCCGCATGAAGAAGTTGGACCGCACGGACATCAAGGGCCTGGCGATCATCAACCACGAGAGACATCTGCCCGCCTTGGAGCGGAAGCCAGACCCGTTCCGCGACCTCGTGGTGACCAGCGCGACGGAGCAAGACGTCGGCTTGATGACCGCGTGGGACCTCTACCGCTTGACGCGCAGCTTCCTCGCCAACGGGTGGGCGCACGAGCACGTCAGGGACCTGTTCTACCGGAGCGGCCGTATCCGTCCTCTGCCGGACCACTACGTCCCCTTGGGCACGGTGGAGAAGTTCCGCGACAAGATCGGCGTCGTGAGCGTGCGCCTGGGCGAGGGGGCGCTCGGGCTGCATGACCGGATCGCCTTCGAGCTGCCCTGGGGGGTTGAGGAGCACGTGGTCGAGTCGCTACAGATCGAGGGGGTGCCGGTCGACTCGGCCCCCGAGGGATCGCTGGGCGGCATCAAGACGCCGCTCACAAAGGAGAAGGCAAAGCCCGGTACGCGCGTGTACAAGGTAGCCACGTCCGCCCAAACGCCCTCCGCCGCCAAGGCGCAGGTGTCGGCCGAGGACGCGCACCAATGATCGCTCGACGCGGCGATACAGGGGCCGACAGGACGGCGGTCGTCGTGCCGTCGGCGTTCCTCTCAGCCGACGAAAACATCCTCCTTGCGAGCTGGCTGCACGGGCGCTCGCCCCACAGCACCCGCGCCTACCGGGCCAATATCGCCCGCTTCTTGGCCCATGTCCATAAACCGCTCGCCGCCGTCACGCTCGCCGACCTTCAGGGCTACGCCGACAGCCTCGCCGCGGCTGAGCTTGCCCCCGCGAGCCAGGCGCGCATGCTCGCCGCCGTCAAGAGCCTGCTGACCTTCGCCCACACCACCGGCTACCTGCCCTTTAACCCAGGGCGCGGCCTGCGCTTGCCGGGCGTGCGCGGACGCCTGGCCGAGCGCATCCCGTCCGAGGAGGATGTGCTCTCGCTGCTTGCCCACGAGTCGAACCGCCGTAACCACGCGCTGATCCGCCTCCTCTACGCCGCCGGCCTGCGCCTCTCGGAGGCGTGCGCCCTCTGCTGGCGCGATATCCAACCGCGTGGGAACGCGGGTCAGGTGACGGTGTGGGGCAAGGGGGAGAAGGAACGGGCCGTCCTGTTGACCGAGGGGACCTGGCGGGAGCTGATGGCCCTGCGCCCCCCGGACGCCTCGCCGGACGCCCCGGTGTTCCGCTCACGCCAGGGCATGCCCCTCTCCCCCTCCCAGGCGTGGCGTGTCGTCAAGGCGGCCGCCAAGCGCGCTGGCCTCGCGTCCGCCCCCGCCTTCTCTCCGCACTGGCTGCGGCACGCCCACGCCAGCCACGCGCTTGACCGGGGCGCGCCTATCTCACTCGTGCGTGAGGGGCTGGGCCACGCGAGCCTCGCCACCACGTCACGGTACACCCATGCCCGCCCTGGCGATGGTGTCGGCACCTACCTGCCGATCTAATCTGCCCTGTAACGAATAAACGAACGTTCGAACGAACGTATTAACGATCGTGCATAGAAATAGGGCGCGCCTGATGACGGTCTACGCGCCGCTTGTGGTCCCTACAGCCTTCAGAGCAGAGGCTCTCATCCCGGATAGAGCTCATACTGGCAGCCAGCTTCACCAAAACGGACGAAGACCCGCGATCTTTGGGAGCTATCTTGCACCCAAGTGGGCCTGATCGCGTGACGGGCAGACTGCGCGGAGAGGTATTGCTTCCGCGGCCCTAAAGATTACATGCAAGCTGGCCTCCCTTCGTTGATATGCTGGCAATGCGGGACCCCTGTCATCAGAGGCCGAAGTCGATCGTGACCCTGACTGCGGTAGGTGAGACGCCTGCTGCGGTCGCGATCCGCTGGCGAGCCGTCTCGACCTCGGCCTGGATGGCGCCCACCCCACCGGCGCTGACCGGCCCCGTGGTCTGCACAAGGGCTCCGTCGGGGGCGATCAGCATGTCGCCTGGCAGGCGATAGGCACTCCACGCGTCCTGGAAATCGGTGGCCGTTGCCGGCGTCTTCTTTCCGAAGTACAGAGCCCACGTCGTGTTCTTGCCCGCCGTGTTCGGTTGCGTGGCCAGCCAAGCTTGCTGCTCCGCCCGCGTGGCTGCCACCGCCTCCGCCGTTGGCACCAGATAGGCCATGACCTTTCCCGAAGTGCGCTCGACCACGGGCATCACGATGAGCAGCCACTCGGTTCCCTCAATGTTCAGCTTGGCGTTGTGCGGCGATGGCTGGTCAGCGATGACAATCAGCGCGTGGTCGTTGGTGGTCCGCACCCGCACCATGTCGCCGTTCGGCAGCGCGTAGAGCATGGCGCGGCCGGACCCCGGCCGCCTCGCGAGCGGCTTCCCGTTCTGCTTCATCAGCTCCAACCCCGCAGCCAGAAGGGCGTCGTTGTCCACTCGTGGACTCTTCGTCATATGTCCTCTCCTGTTCGATATATAGGTACCTTATATACGTATAAGGATACTGTATAACAATTCATCCGTCAATAAAGGGTGGCGGGGGCGTGGATCGGCCCGTCTCAACGCCGGCGAGGTTCGTACCGCGCGACCAACGGTGCGTGGCTTCCGCGCTCCGGCCTCGTGCCACAACATACACGCTCATGCTGCTCTCGGCATGTATCGCTGCGTTCTTAGGCGAGAATGGGTTCGCTGTGGGGTACTCACCCCTGATGCACCTGCGCACGAGCCTAACGACACCTGCCAGGAGCTCCGAAGTCCGCCTGGAGGAGGCCTCGCACCGTACACTTAGGTACGTCTTGGGATGGCATCAGACAAGCTTGCCCACTGCTGATGTAATCGTGCGGGGCCATGATAACACCGCATCTTGTCCGGCGTGGTTCAGGCCAAGGCCGCCTCTAGGTAGAGCGCACCCGCGATAGGGTTGGCGCGGTAGGGCGCGATCTCGCGAAAGCCGAGCTCGCGATAGAGGCGGATGGCGGTGTGCATCGTGGGCAAGGTATCCAGGCGCATGGTGGTGTACCCCATTGCCCGCGCCTCCGCGATCGCCCGCTCGGCGAGGTGCCGCCCCAAGCCCGTGCCGCGCGTCTCCGCCGTCACGTAGAGGCGCTTCATCTCGCAGATGTCGCGCTCGAGCGGACGGACGGCGACGACACCAATAGCGTGGGAGCCAGCCTCGGCCAGGAGGAGACGTCCGTCCGGCGGCCGATAGGCCCCGGGGAGCGTGGCCAGTTCTTGGGCGAAGTCCTGGAAGGACAGGTCGATGGCGAGCGAGGTGGCGTACGCCTCGAAGAGGGCGCGCGCACGCGCGACATCACGCGGCCTGACGGCTTGCGCGATACGCACCGCGGCAGTCTCCGGCCCCGATCGAAAGCTATGTTCCGCGGCGGCCTCGCTCTGTACGGGGCGTGTGCTGCGCGCCATGATGGTTGCCTCTTTCCGGTGGTGTGGGCACGCGGTCCGTCACATCCTATTCTGACGCATCGCAGTGTACGCCGCACAGTCGTCCTCCCCCTTTACAAACACCGCATATCCCCTTGACGTCGGCCTCTGACGCCCTATAGGCTGTAGACGAACGAATAAACGAACGAACGGACGAACGTATGACCGCACGCATTATCGTCGTGGCGAATCAGAAGGGCGGGGTCGCGAAGACGACGACGGCCGTGAACCTCGCCGCCTTGTTGGGACACGAGCTGCGCCGCCGCGTGCTGCTCATCGACCTCGACCCGCAGGGCGGGTGCAGCCTGTGCATTGGCCTCGACACCGCGAATCTGGAGCCGAGCATTTACACGGCGCTGGTCGATCCGAAGGTATCGCTGGCCTCGGTCGTCTCCTCGACCGCCTTCGGCTTTGACATCGCGCCCTCCAACATCGACCTGGCCGCCGCCGAGCTCTCGCTCAAGGAGGCGATGGCGCGTGAGGTGATCCTCCAGCGCAAGCTAGCCCCCCTCGTCGAGCGCTACGACTACGTGATCATCGACACCCCGCCGACATTGGGACTGCTCACCATCAACGCGCTCACGGCCGCGACCGATGTGTTGATCCCCATGAGCACCCAGTATATGGCGCTGCGCGGGCTCGACACGCTGCTCTCGACGGTGGAGCAGGTGCGCGCGAACCTCAACCCCACGATCCGACTGCTTGGCGTGCTGGCCACGAACTACGACGCGCGCACGCTGCACAGCAAAGAGGTGTTCGACTACCTGACGACGCTCTGCGCGCGCGACAAGATCCCCCTCTTCGAGTCCTACATCAAAACATCGGTGCGCTTCCACGAAGCACCCAACGAGCGCACGCCGCTGGTCCTGCTCCACCCCGACCTTGATGGGGCCAAGGCGTACCGCGCGGTCGCGGAGGAGATCGATCATGCCCAATAAGCCGCGAACCCCCATTAACTACGAGCAGACGACCGGGCGCGTGTTTCGCCCCGCGTCCGAGGTGCAGGCAGAGCGCGACGCCTTGGAGCAGGGTGAGGTTGAGCCGGTTGAGTCTAATCAGGACGACGGAACGAACGAACGGAGTAACGAACGAACGAACGGACAGATGGAGCGGCGGGTCATTCGCCACTCGTTCGATATCTATCACGATCAGCTCATGCAGCTGGGAGAGATCCAGATGTACCTCTATCGGGAGGCCGGCAAGAAGCCGAAGCTTGGTCAACTGGTCCAGGATGCCCTCGATCGGTACATCTCGGCTCATGGTGCCTCGGCTCACGACGGTGACGCTCGTCAGTAGCACGCTGCTGTCGCAGTCTGAGTTAGGCCGCCAACTGCACATAAGTATCGAACTTCTAAACAAACCACTAGACAACCTCAATTGTGCCTAAAGGTAGCCTACCCATGACGTCATCTCCGCGCGTCCACCCTCCGCCACCAATCGACGTGATAGGGCTCTTCTCCGTTGAGCGCCACGCTCTACTCCATCTCTTGTCGGGTCTCACAGAGGATCAGTAGTCCACCCCGACCATTTGTCCTGGGTGGACGATCAAAGATGTTGCGCTCCATGTGCTCGGTGCCGATCTCGGCAACCTGTCGGTGCAACGGGACGGGTTCGTCGACGTGAGCACGGTCGGGCCACGCGGCGACGAGCGGGCAGCGTTGGTCGCGTTCGTCGCCGACCTCAACCAGACGTGGGTCAGCGCCGCCCGCCGCCTCAGTCCACGTCTCCTGTGTGAGTTGCTCGCCGTCATAGGCGAGGCGATCGCGGCCTATTTTGCTGGTCTGGATCTGCGAGCCGTCGGCAACCCGGTCTCCTGGGCTGGCCCGGACCCCGCCCCGGTCTGGCTCCATGTGGCGCGCGAGTATACCGAGCGCTGGGTGCATCAGCAGCAGACCCGCGATGCGCTGGTGTTGCCCGGCTTCACGGAGCCTGAGCATCTCGCGCCGGTGCCGGCCGCCTTCGTCCACGCCCTGCCCCACACGTTGCGTCATCGGACAGCAGCGCCTGGAACGCGTGTGCGGCTGTGCATTAGCGGTCCCGCCGGCGGGGACTGGGTCGCGCTTCGGACGGAGGACCGGTGGATGCTCGGCCAGGATGATGGGGAAGCTGTCAATGCGACGGTCACGGTCGACCAAGATCTAGCCTGGCGCTTATTCACGAGGGGGGTCGCGCCGGCCGACGCCCTACCGCATGTACGCATTGAGGGGGATCGCTCCCTCGGGATGGTGGTCCTGGACACCGTGTCCATCATTGCGTAACGAGGGGTCTCAACAATATTTCAAGGATAATCCCCGCTAAGAGGGCTGCGCGGCTGCCCAATTCCAGCTACCTTCAACCCTTCCAACGTGCTGCGACAAGTTTCAGACCAGAACTCACCCCCGTTTGGCTGTGTTTTGGCTCGTGTGGACAGATCTTCGAGCCAATCTTGTCGCAGAAGCATGGTTCCGCGAGGAGTATTCCGCGACAAGTCGACGCTCTACCAATTCGCGATTAGGCATGTCGGGCGCTTAGCGGGGATTTTCCTTCAAAAATTGTTGAGACCCCAACGACCGCGCAGACCACATATCTTTGCGAACGAACGAACGAACGGACGTTCGATACAACGGACGAGATTATGGAGTACACTAGAACCGCATGCAGAACGTCGAACACGATCAGCACACCGTCGATCGAGGGGCTCTGTCGAGACGGTCGACGATGGAGTCTCCGCCACCGTGCGCTACGGGTGAACTCAGCGTCACCGAAGCGGCGACCGTCCTGGGCGTCAGCCGCCGACGGGCGGCCGAGTATGTCCGCGATGGGATCTTGGCCTATCGGCAGGTTCCAGGCCGCCATGGGCCGGTCGAGTGGCGCGTGCCCGCCGCACCTGTGTGCGCGCTCGCAGCCGAACGCGACGCGGAGCACGCCCACTACCACGCCTTGCGCGCCTCGGGCTGGCTGACCGTCGCCGACGTCGCGGAGCGCACCGGGCGCTCCCCCTGGACCGTTACGCGCGCCATCCATGCCGAGCGGGTCCACGCCATCCAGTTCGTGCATGAGGCCGGGGAGCCCTATCTCATCAACCCTGTGGACGTGCCCCAGTTTGCCCCACGCATCTCACGCTAGCTATGGAGGTAGTCCATTATGTGTAGTGCCGTAGGGAACCCAGGCTCTGGGACCGGAACAGCCACGTCCTGGATAACTTTTCAATCAGCACTATTCGCGGCCATCACGACGATAGATCGGGACTATATTACCATCTCACGGTACAACTACCGTAAGCACAGAGCGACGGGCACCGCCCTGTACGAGCGCGCGTATTGCTATGAACTCTACCATCAGTTACGGAACGCACTGGGCTCGAGAAAACCACCATTCACCTATACAGTGCATGGCGAACTCTCGAAGCTGGCGGATAACTCTACAACCCAGCGGTTAACGCGGGCCTGGATGACTCTGAGCACTGCACAGTCACAATCGCGGTCATCTAGGCGCAGACCGGCTAGTGCATCTGGTCGCGGCATCCGGCATCGGTCCGTACGGGGCTTCATCCCTGATTTCATCGTTCACCGGGCAGGCTCTCCCGACAACTTAGTTGTAATGGAGGTGAAGAGCAGCACCTCTATCGCGCAACGACCGGGTAGTGCAGCAGTCGACATACGTAAATTGGCGGCGTTTGTCGATTCAGGCGGACTAGGGTATTACAAAGGCATTTTCCTCGTGTTCGGTGACCGTCCTCCGCTGATCACTAACCCTGCGCTCGTCCCCAGCAATATCGACATCCTCTGGCATGAACCTGCCTCCCATCGACCCATAGTGATCCATTCACAGGGTCAACAACCAGTGAGCGGAATCACGAACGGTATACGGCTGCCGCTCTAACCGTGGCAACCCAGAACGGCGTAAAGCTCCACGTTATTTCACACATAAGACAGTAGCCTTACTACAATAGAACATATTTTCTAATAATTTATTGCGTAGACCTGTGACAAAGGTGTATGATTGCTCACAGGAGCAATGAACTCCATAACCACATCGTGCTAGATACACGAAACCCAGCGGTGATACCGCTGGGTTCGTACCTAGGCTGAATAGTAATGCGGTACTGGTGTCGTCGCCGACCAAGCACATCACCAGCGCCGTTTGTCAGGCCGGGTCATCCGTCGGAGTTACTAGCTTCGATTGGGCGTCCCGTGCCTCTCAGGGGTTCTTTGTCTCCAAAGAGCCTCGGAAAGGACTACCTATGGAGCATGATACCTCTGTGTCCTCAGCGTGTCAATCATCTATTGGCATGGTCGCTCATCCAGCGACGCCCTGGACAGAGACGCCTAACTGGATTTTCGATGAGGCCGCTCCCTCACTCGACGGCGCCCCCCTCAAGGTGCTGCTCTACATCGCGCGGCGCACGCGCGGCTTCCACCGTGAATCGGACGCGATCAGCCTCGAGCAGTTTGTCGCAGGGATCACGACGCGTGACGGCCGCCAGCTCGACACGGGGTGCGGCGTCCGGAATAGGACGACGGTGCTCAAGGCGCTCGCCGAGCTCGAGGGTCGCGGCTACATCGGCCGGGCGCATGGCCGGCCAGGGCGCGGGAAGGATGCGACGACCCTCTATTTCCTGCGTGGCCCGGCCGCGGCCTCGGGGTATAGGGGTACAGCTAGCGCACCCCACGGCGCGGGTTCAAGCGTCGATGCGGTCCACTCAGCGCACCCCAGTGGGGTACAGTCACCGCACCCCCAAAAGAAAGTCGTACCGAAACAAAGGTCTTACGATGACGATACGACCGTGCGCACACGCGAGACATCCATTCGGTCAGGAACGATAGAGCCACTTCTGGAAGACGGTTCCATCCCCATCACTTCTCTCTCGCCATCGCCCACCTCCATCTCTCGCCCCCCCGCCGATCGCTTGGCACCAATGGTCCCCACCAGACCGATGGGGGGCGATCCCATCGGTGAACACGATGACGCGCAGGCACAGGCCATCGACCTGGCCGTGGGGGCGCTCAGCGTTGAGCTTGGGGATGATACGCCACGGGCGAGCTGCGCGCGGGCGCATGCCCTTCGGCGCGAGGCCGCGTTATCGTCCCCCACATTCCTCGCTCTACTCGGGGAGGCCGCGACCCGGACGCGCGCGTATAAGCCGGGCATCACTGGCCGCCGGCGTAACGGGCAGCACAAAGCGATCCACTACCTCTTCGCCGTGCTCGACGATCTCATCGACCGTCGCCAGCACCCCGCCTCGCCGGGTCCGATCGGCGGCATCGCCGGGGTAACTATGCCCGCGGTCGTCGCCTCCGACGCCGTGTCCACGACGGCGCGGAACGACATAGACGAGGCCAACCCGACGTGGCGCGCGACGCTCGCTGAGCTGCGCGCCGAGCTGACGCCGGAGAATTATGCGCGCTGGTTCACGCCGACGCGTGTTGTCGGGGATGACGAAAAAAGAAAGGAACTCTTTATCGGGGTCCCGGACCCATTCCACCAACAGTGGCTTGATCGGCGGCTGCGTGGGTGCGTTGAGCGTGCTCTGGCCCGGGTGACAGTTGGTGTCCAGCTCACCTTTGTCGTGGACGACGGACGGGTGCCGACGCCCAGTTCGCCCGGCTCGTCAGGGACCGATGTGGGGTGCGTCGAGGGCGTGGGGGAGCGCCTATAGCGCCCTTTTGGGTGTCTAATGGACCCGTCTTTCCGATTGGACACCCTCCTATTTTCGCATCTATACTACATATGGTACCAAGGACGTCTAAGTCAGCTAAATATTACCTTATATGGTATGCACGTGACAGTGAAAGGCTGCGGCAAAAACACACTCTAAAAAGAGAGAAGGATGAGAAGAGGAGGGTGATTGAGGAAGGATGAGGAGTGGGGGGGTGAGAGTGGCGGGGCTGATAGGGAGTAGGGGG
>JAABUP010001138.1_pt1 | contig 56143 bp, 85 predicted proteins | sample 5559201 | NCBI WGS metagenome assembly JAABUP01 (sample SAMN10711887, study PRJNA513373) | rock metagenome | isolation source: Antarctica rocks | place: Antarctica | reverse complement strand
GGTGTCCCTACTACAGAGAGGCGCAGGCTATTGTTTGCCTCCTCTAGCTCGCCTAGCTTGGCAGCAACACCAAAGTCTGCTAGTTTGACTAGGCCCTGCAATAAAGCATATGGGGTCATTGTCCAAGCATGCATGATGCTTCTGACATGGCTTGCAGGCTGTATGAGCAAACACGAGTCATTGCTTTGTTACCTCTTTGGTTGTCAAAATATTGGCGCCCTTTATGTCTCGATGCACAACTCCCTGGTCGTGCAGATAGGCCAAACCTTGCAACACCTGAGCTATGTATACTGCTACAAGGGACTCTGGAAAGGCACCAAACTTGGTTGGCTTGATGATGCTGGCCAGAGATCCATTCTCCATAAACTCCAATATAATGTACAAGTGCGTCCTTGTCTTGAAAGAACCCAAATACTTCACAATGTTCTTGTGATTGAGGTTCTTGAGCAGCTCAATTTCGCCCATTACGCTCTGAAGGTTTTCCTGTGAAATGCCGCTCAGGGACATCTGTTTGATCGCAACAGTATCTCCAGTTCTGGTGTCGAGTCCCTTGTAGACCTGACCATACGCGCCCCTGCCTAGCTCTTCGCCAAGCATGTACTTGTCGCTCAAGACTGATTTTGGGTGTCGCGTGCTGACAGAGGGACTGGACAGGACACTGCGAGTGTTTGACCTGACACTGGCAGCTGTACTCGCAGCAGTGGAAAAGTTGGACATACTGCTGACGCTGCTGCTGCTGCGATCCATGGCAGAGCGACGCAAGGGACTAGCCAAGGGTCCCACAACCGATTTCCAGACTTGTCAAGCCACAAAGCAAGTATCTTGCGTCAAGACATGTTCAAAAAACTAACATTGCACAGTGTAAGCAAGACGGGGCCAAGTGGACCTGCAGTAACGTGTGGCGCTGTTGCAGCGTGGTGTGCTGCAACGGCACCAGCGTTCAGTCGCGGGCAGGCAATGGCTTCGGGTGCATTGCCATCAGGGTCCCGTGCTTCGGTGCAAGGGTGCATGACAGGGCAGTTTTGCAAGGTGGCAGAAAGGCCCCTGCAATTGCCCGAACACGCCTTGTTCAAAATTGCAGTCAGGATCGACCATAGTTGACCAATTTGCCTTGTGTCCCAAGCGCCATTTGTCAGACATGTCACACGACGTAGCTTTGCACTTGTCGTGTGCTTGAGCAGCATCAGAACTCCTACTGCTGCAAGGATGAAACGAGGGCCAGTCCTGGCTGCTTTAAGCATTGTGGACATCGACACTGAGAGCCAGCTGTCATATGCCTCGGGGCCCAAGTCCATCAGGCCCACAGTCAGAGTCGCTTGGAAAGGTGGCAAGAAGGTAGAGAGGCACAAGCACGCTGTTTTGGGGGCATATTCAAATGACGAAACTGCCTACTGCAGCACTGCAGGTTGATGAAGAGAACTTCTTGCATATGCAAGAGGAGTATTACAAACTTAAGCGAGCAGAGAAAGCCAATGAAGAGAAAATGCGACAGTATGTGCAGTGATGCAGCTGTTTGTCTCTAAAGCCCGGCAGGCACCCGCTGATCTGGTGCACTCCTGTAGGCTCACAGCTCAGCTGGCTCGAACAGAAGAAGCTGCAAAACGGGCAATGGTGTCTAGAGACCCATCAGCAAAGGGTGGTGCTGCCCAGAGGCTGCTGGATCTTGAATGTGAACTGTCAAGGGTGCAGGCAGACAGAACAGAGCTCGAGGCCAGATACATGAAGGAGCACAAGCGTGCAGGAGACTTCAAAACAAAGTCTGAAGAGCTCAAAAGGCGTTTGGACACAGTTCTGAGGGATCAGCGCCAACTAGTGCAACGTGTTGGTAATGCTGAGGCCCGCAGGTATGCCATGTCCTGGATTCTGTGTCATGCAAAGCTCAGAGGGCTGACACTGCTGCAAATCTCATGGCTTCACAATTGCAGCTGACACACTGCTTTGCCACCTGTCAGTTCAATGCCCCATACTTCCCATGATACTCATGCAGCCATTCAGCCACACCTCCCTGCACAAGTGTTGAATGCTGACACCAGTGTTGCATGTGAGCTACTGCTGTCAACCATTCAGTGCTGGCACGGCAGAACTGTTTGTCCGCCTGCAGACCGCGGAACAGTCCTCTGCAGTCTTCCCTCAAGTCGACCGACGCTCTGATGTCAGCAGCTCACAAGCAGCTTGCTGAACAGCAGCAGGAGCTTGACAGGCTACGGCAGGAAATAAGCACGCCAAAAGAGGCTCAGCAGCCTTCTTCAGACCATCATGTTTCTGATTCACAAATGCAAGTCTCAGCGATGCAAGCCTTGGTCGCCACGTACAAGCAGCAGCTTGGTAGCTCTCAGCATCAAATCTTGAGCCTTGAGCAGCAGTTAACCATGCTGACGCAACAGCAGTCAGAGGCACAGAGGCGTACTGCCAAGCAACCAAATCAGCTCAATCTGGATGAGATGTCAATCAATGGGCAGGCTGTCTTTGTTGACAAGGCAGCTGGTAAGGTGTATACGCGCAGAAGCAGTGATGGCACATTGCATCAATGCGGGCTCTGGGATCTGAATACTGGGATTGAGCTGTTCCAGCAGCCGCCTCAGATTAGTGCGAGTCTTGCTCAGCTGCAGCATTACTTGATTGCTGGCAACAGCAAGCAGCTCCAGCAAGCATTCGATAAGTTTGATACTGATCACCTGGGATCCATCACAATGCATAGCCTTCCAAGTCTATTGCACAGTCTGATGCCCAGAGCTTCAGAGCAGGAGCTGCAGTTCATCTTGTCTCAGCTGGCGATCCAAGACAAAGACAGACTGACATTGAGTGAGCTGGTAGGCTGGGTCCAAGAAAGCTTGCAAGCAGCGGATGCCATCATGGCGGCAGAGGCAGTCGTGCCACAGGACTTTCAGCAGCTACGCAGTCGGATCCAGCAGCGGCAGCATGAGGTGTGTGACCTGTTTGGAGTTTATGACAACACAGGAAAGGGCAGACTGGACATACGCCAACTGACTCAGCTTCTGAAGCGGCTGCTCAGCAGCATCACTGACAGCCAGATCAGGCAGTTGGTTGTCAAGCTGCACGTTGGGGGTGTACAGGGCACCGTCAGCCTGCAAGACCTGTTTGATGCAATGCAGCTGGGCGCTGCACCCAAGCTGCACAACGGCATGCATGTGCGCTCCTCTGTCAATACCAGCCCTGCTGCTGCCAGGAAAGCATCAGGTGAGCTCCAGGCTCTGAGGCATCAGCTTGCCCAACTGAAGCAGACAGCGCAGCATCATGCACAAGCCTGCAGCAACAAGGACGCTGAGCTGATTCAGATGCGCCGTGCCCTTGGACAGCTGCAGCAAGACCTGCACAGAGCTGAGCAGCATCGACTTGCATCTCCTGCTGCTGCTTCTGGTATTCAGCATGGCACAGAGGCTCTGGAGGCTCAAATTGGTGCAGCTTGGGACAAAGCTAATGTCCTCAAAACGCGTTTCATTGAGACCAAGAATGCTTTTGAGCAGCTGAAGACACAGCATGCACGAGTCATCCAGGTATTGGCTCACTTTGACTGATGTGCATTGATATGAGGTGCAGCTATAGCCCCTTAGCTTGAACAGCCTATCAGACTTGACTACACCTAGATTGCAGCACCAACAACGGCTGCAAAGTGATCATGCACCCATACATGGTTTTGGCTTGCTGGCAGGAGCTGGATACAAAGGTCCAGGGTCTACATGAGCAGCGCATGAAGCAGCTGAGCCTGGAGCGTGAGTGCAGCAGGCTGCGTCAGGAAGTGGACCGCCTTGCTGTGCTTCAGCCCCTGCTTGAAGGTCAGCACTGCCTGTCACTCTCACACACGCTCTATTTACCATTCAATCCCTGCAGATGCACCATGTGATATACACCCAGCAGCCTTTGTCAAACATGCAATCATCTTGCAGCCAGATTTGTCTGGGCTCTGCTCACTTTCCCTCCAAAAAGAGGATTGCAAGTTTGTGACATGGCAAATTGCCCAGCTTAGCCCATTCCTCAGCTCAGTTCCTGCCATGTCTGGATGGCCTTTTATGACTAACTGCACCAATTTGTCAAGCTCATGACAGCCTCATGATGTTGCTAACAGACCTGCACGCACAGTACCGCATGATTCAGTACAGGGTGCCAAGCTGGCAGACCAACAAGTGCTTGGTCTGAACAAGGTCAAACATGTGGTGTTCGACTCAGACACCAAAGCACATGTCGTTCAGCTAGCTGCTGTGCTTATGCAGCTGAGAGGAATGACCGGGTGAGACTAGAGAAGGAGAACAGCAGTCTGATGGCCAAGGCCTTTGCCGCCCCCAGCACTGCCCTGGTTGAGCTTCGGGGGCTGAAGAGTGAGGTGTACAGCCTGCGCCGGGACAAGGCCAATGCTGAGCTGCGCGAGGCAGAAGCCAGGCGGCAGCTGGCAGACCTCACCACCTGGGTCAGCACCCATGCCTGCTTTTTGCAAAACCGGAGGCTGTCACAAATGCAATTTAGTTGTTGTTTCTGTGTTGACGTTGTAAGGAAAGCTTGGCAACACAAAGGTATATGCTCAAATGCTACAGTATATCAGTGTGTCAGAGGAAGCCACTTGGCCAGAGTGCGCGAACATATGTGACTTTTGCTTCCTTCAAAGGATTCACAAGTTATCACAATTGTTGTATGTCACACCTGGCATACCTAAGGGGTTTCATTGATGCTACATTTCCAAGGCTCACACAGCAACATTTCTGACATGCCTTGATTGTGCATAAGTCCCCTTTGGTTGGCAGCCAAGCAGCCTGCACGTGTGTCAGCCCACCAGAGCCTGTCCCAGCAGCTGACATTGGGCCGTCAATTCAGGGGTCCGGGCATGAAGGGCAGCCAGCAGAGATGTTGCGCATGCAACAGGAGCTCACAGCAGCACACAAGCTCGTGGCTCATCTCAAGATAGAGCTGGATGCTGCACATGGCCGGCTAGAAATCTTCAGGTTGCAGCTCTTGCTGTTATACTACACCCTCAATATGTGTCTCAGCATGTCTTGTGGATAAGCCATGCTTGGCGTGACCTTGTGCTGGGCAAGTGGTTGAGTAGTAGAGACTAACTACAGCTGGGCCATGCTTCAACTGTGTGCTGTTCAATAGGCATCTTTCACATGTGGTTTTGCCCTGTCTGTCTTCTACTCTGTCTCTGAGGCTGGACCTTGTGAAACCCAAGACAAGAAAAGCCATACGCACCCATCATTCCTGCAAAACAACCTGCTCATGTATAGCTCTGCCCGTGAAATCAGGTGCAAGATGTTGCATCTGCTGGGAACTGTACATCTTGCATACTCACTTCCAAAACCACAGGCCAAAAATGTGTCCAAAACATCATCTGTGCAGTCTTTTTGTCTGTCTCAACACGGGAACTTGCATCCACCAGTGTACACTGACTGTGAGGTCCTTTGACAGGAGCCTGGCCCCTGTGCAGACCAGCAGCCAAGCCAACCAGGACCTGGCAGGCCTTCACACATTTGCAACAACAGGTGAAGACCATATCAGAAGGTGAGCCACACAGAACCTTCAACAGTATTCAGCATAACATGTACTTTGTATCACATACTTGTTGCATGTATCGTCTGTGGGTCTCACAGTTGCTTACCATGTGAGAAGGTGAGGCATGCAGAGCCTTCAACAATGGTCAGTATAACACACGTTTCGTATCACATGTTTGTATCTTGCGTTTTTGTGTAGGGTTCTCTCAGTTGCTTACCATCAGAACAATCCGTAAGCTGTGAACCAGATGAATGATGAGGCAAGATGACTGTGCCTGCATGGCAGCGTTCCGTTATTGAACTCACAGATTTGACAAGCCTGCACTCCAGTTTGAATCGTGTGCGCAGAGAGTTGGCAAGCTTGCAGTCAGCATACCAGACTGAAAGGCTAGAAGGGGACAAGGTGCGTCAGCTGCTTGCATATGAAGAGACCAGGCGCTGCAATTTAGAGGAGAGCCTGGACCAAGCTTACAAGCATGCCAAGGACCAGCAGCGCGACCTGCAGAACAAGGTGCCAATCTCAATTGATCGCAATACTCACCATCTCATCTGATCTGTACATGAAGCACTCAACAGACTGTTAGCAGCTGTCCCCCTTGTTTGCAGCATCCTGCAGAGGCTTTCACAAACTACGATGGCTAAGACCATTGTCCACTGCTGTTGATGACCGCAGTGCCATTGACACGAGACACAAACGCTGAGTCAGGCGTAAAACTGCTGCCGGTTTGTGTGGAGCCCTCATCAGGTCGCACAACTGGTTCTGGCAAAGTGCAGGTGGCGCAGCTGCAGCAAGAGTGCATCAGGCTTGAACAGCTGGTTGAGGGCTTAGACAGGCAGCTTGTCACGAGGACAGGCAGGCAAACAGGCAGCCAAGATCGCAGCTCATCAGAGCAGCAGCACCTCTCAGCTAGTGGTGCTCAAGTGACAGACAGCATAGAAGGTAGTCACCTTTTGTCATGAACTCATACTGAAACTCTGGACCCACCAGTGCTACTGAAGTGACTTTGAGCAGGAGCAGGCTCTGCAGCAGCTGACATATGCATAAGCCCATTTCAGGCAACAAGGTGGTGCATTTTATGGACAATCATGGCTCTGCCCAGTGGTCAACACCATGTCTCCACAATGACATCCCTGGGACTGCAGTAACACAACCAAAACATGCATCAAAAGGTCTATTGTCTGTTTGTTCAGCTGAGCCAGGACTGCTGCATTGCAGACCTGGCAGACAATGAGAACATCATTGAGGTGCATGTGATGGGAGCAGAGCTGCAGTGTGCGACTGGGGCCAACTTTGCCAGCTTTGTAGAGCTCAACTTCTTTGAGCATGCCACTCAGGCCACTCCAGTGATTCAGGGTAGAAGGCAAGTTGCCCCCTTCCCAAATATAGCATGCACAGCATGCACAATCCCAGCACATCTTATCAAGCACTCAAAATCAGCAAAGCAGCACTAATTAGCACTGCGTCAGCGCTGCCCTTTGCAACTATATGCAGAATCGCTGGTCACAACTGCAAGCGCTTTGTATGTGGAGAATAAGCACATGATACATGATGTTGTATGCAAGCTCAGATCCAGCAGTGCTGCTCAAACAGCAGATGTGATGGCAATTTAGAGTCATGAGCACAAGCCAGCAGCTCAGACCCAGCAGTCACATGTGAGGCATGCTCCTGCGGTGAGTCAGCTTATGCCACAGCATCAATCATAGAAGCTGTCAATGCAGGCCTCAATATGACACCACTGTCCAGTTTGTGGTGGAGATGGACAGCTTCCTAGCAGAGCACAAGGACAGCAGCTGCCTTGCTCTCAGGCTACACCGTAGTAATGGCTATGACTACGAGCCTCTGGGTGCTGCCTGCATTCCCTTGCCACAGCTGCTGAGCAATCTGCACCTTGGTCTCAACTCTGTCACGCACAGTCCTTGCCAGCATGCTCAGGTAACATTGCTGCATGGCGCAATTGCGTGAGATGTATGGGTCTGCTGTGTGCTCCATGGAAGTGCTGTGTGCAGCCTGATTCCCCTGTCTAACAGCTGCCATCATTGACATGGCAGCATGCAGCTCTCTGTCAGGCTACATGACATTCTTCCCACGATTTGCTTTTGCCAGTGCACTGCCTCAGCAAAGCTTGCAGACATGCCTGACCATCAGATTGCCATGATGGGGCAAAACTTGCTGCCTGGTGAGCAAGAACGTCCAGCTACAATGTTGTGTCGCAACGAGTGCCTTGCTGCAGATTGTTGGCAAGCATGGGGAAGTGCTGGGCAAGGTAGAGTATGCAGCATCCATCCACAGGCCTATACCCTCCCTGGGGCAGGCCAAGGCTGTCAAGGCACAGCCAGGCCGTGAGACGGGCAGCACTGATAGCACCATCCTTGCTGTCACCTCGCAGCATGCGGATTTACCCCAGCACAGACACTTCCTGAAGCAGCCAGCTAAGCAACAGTTCGCTGTGGGTACAGCTTCCATGGCATCACAGGACAGCACTGCCTTGAGTGCATTTCATGGGGGTGCCATACCTGCTGAGTGGAATGTGGACGTTGGCCAGCCACAGGACATGCGTCTAGGTGCTGTGTCAGATGAAGAGGAGGCTGGCAGGTCGCTGAGTGAGCATGAAGATGCTGACTCCCTCATTCCTTCTGGCTCAGGTATCACATGCTTTGCTTCAGCTTTGATACGTGTTGACACACAGATGCCATTGGTTTCAAGACATAATTTTTTGCTTTCTACTTTTGCCGTTGTACCTGCCTTTGCCGTCACGATTGAATTTGCTGGTACATCTGCCTCTGGCTGATATGTCTGACTTTGGCTGATAAGTCTGCACTTGGTGTGACATCTCAACAATATGTGCATGGACTGCATTCATATGTCACACCTCACTTGCTTACAGCAAGTCTCCTGTCCAATCTGTCCAAGCATCATTGCACATGCAAGCCAGTATTGCTGCCGGCATGCCACATGATACACAGCCAATGTCAAGCACCAAACATCATCAAACCCAACCGCATTCTTGGTGCAGATGACGGGGTTCATCCTGATAACCCAGAAGAGCAAACAGCTCCAACAGGTGACTGGCAACAGCCTGGTGCTGCAGCCTATCCTGCAAGGACCACTGCAGACAGTGTGCTGGACAAAACACTGAGGGACATTGCTGACACGGCAGCGGCATCAGCAGCACAGGCTGAACCCAGCAGCAGCAGGCGCACCACAGCAGACAGCGTGCTCAGCACACTGCTTAGGGACGTTGCTGACACCAACCCTGCATCTGCACAACCTCAAGCACCAGCTGCTAGCAGCAGACGCCCAACTGCAGACAGCGTGCTTGATGCTGGGCTGGGGCAGACTGCTGCTCCCAGTTCTGCATTGGTACATCACCCAGCAGGAGCACAGCCTAGTAGTACAAGGACCACTACTGACAGTGTGCTGGACAGAACACTGCTGGAAGTGGGAAACCGGTCATGTGCTGTCTCACGGCAGCCGTCTGGAGTGGCAGACACTCTAGCAGCTCCCAGTGACAGCAGACGCCACACAGCTGACAGTGTACTGGATGCTGTTCTGAGGGAGGTGACTCAGCCTGGTGATGCTGCACCACAGCTTTCCACCACCAATGTTTCACAGGATGGTGGTACCAGGGGACTGCAGTCATCAGGACATCCTATGACTGCTGGTCACATGCAGGATGTGCTTGACCAAACAAGTCACAGACCAACAGCTGACGCAGTCCTGGATGACGTGCTGGCCGATGTTGAGGGAGCTGAGCAGGAATCGGTTGACAGCTTGCTGGACGGGGTGCTAGATGAGGTTGTTGGTGCTGCCAGCCGGCAGAGGACTACTGCTGACAGTGTGCTGGATGCCATGCTGCATGACGTGTCCACCAGCAGGCTCCTTTCTCAAGAAGGCATGCCTAGGCACCGTGTTGATCAGATGCCACATCTGCAGCAAGGGCAGGCTCAATTAGTAAGCCTCCAGGCAAGCCTCATATGCACTAATGTCAGCATACACACAACATATAAATGCTGTGACCTGTTCCAGTACACTCAGCAGCATGTTGTCAGGCCTTAAGCTCCGCTAGCATACTCAGCACAGCACCATGCCTGCAGCCACACACTGCAATTTGATGGTCAAGCTGACTCCCAATGTTTTCACCACTGCGCACGCCAGACCTTTTCCCTGTCACAAAGGACCCTCACGCTTGGTTGTGGGCGGTGCCTTGCAGGATGAACAGGGCGAGGAGGGAGGCAGCATCTATTCCAGCAGTCCACGAGCAATGCTGCCCTCTGCTGCACAGCCCCTGTCAGTGCGGGGGCGTGCCCGCTATGTGGGCACTGACAGCATGGAGGGCGTGCAGGAAGCCCCCCTCACACAAGTCTGCTGCCCTCTCACATCCACTGACCCCCAGGTGAGCTACAGACTAGCCATCGCTGTCACCACATACTATGTTGAAGCATCAGGGATTAGGCTGATGGTTTTTGCCTGAAGCTTGTGCCATGTGCCTCTGCACAGAGTGGTGAGTCAAGCCAACTGGGCTTTGATCATTTGAACAATGCTGTCTGCAAGTACTGACCTTTCTTTCAGTATGTAGTACATCCAACTCTTTCCCACCAATGTCATGTTCTGAATTGTTCTATCAAACTTGAACAAGAGCTTTTCACTTAAGCACATGAAGCATATGGAGACGAACACAACTTGCAACTTGATAGATCTAGATGTAATGTGCTAGGACTTATTCTGCAGTGAAATGCATGCAGATGTAGTTTGTTTACACTACCAAATTTGGACCGTGGTGTGGCCCAGAACGGCATTGAATGACTTCTTTCATTCAAACTCAGCATTGTCAGAATTCACTGAACTGACTTTTGTCTGTTGGGTCCCAGTTGCCCCCCAGGACATTAAACATATCAAATCAAATCGAATTGAGTGAAGTACCATGTAATGAAGCTGTGAATTGAGCAATGTCTACTTTTGGTATTTAGGCCTGATTGTCCAGATTGCCTGCATCATCCAGATGACAATGCTGACAGGTCAAGGCTTCAAGTACTTTGGACCATTCTTCAAGGGCCCCATCAATGCAAAAATCGGCAATGAGGGCAAGACTCTTTTGACATGCATACTGAAGTATTTCAGTACCGCCCTGCATGCCCTGATACAACACATTCTTGCCTGAAATGCCTGAAATAAATGCTTCCAATCTTTGACGCTCAGGAGTGTCCACTGCAGGACTGGCCAGATTTGCGCAGCCATGTGGTGATCTGCATAGAGTCATTGGAGCTGGCGCAGTCTGTGCAGCAAGATCCTTCCATCCAAAGCATCTTTGTGATGTACAACTTTCTGCCGCACTTCTGCCAGTCTGCACAGGAGCAATGCACTGAGCCAGCCGCCAAAGGCCACGGGGCGCTGCATTACAACCATGCTGTGGTAAGGCTAATGCAAGAACTCACTCACTCACTCCGTTCAAGCACTTGACAGTCCAAGCATACTTTGTAGTGTAACCCTTGAGCCCCAGGCTGGCAACGCTCTGGCCCAGCATGATTCAAGATTCACTCACAAGCCCATACCATGTCTTGATTGACAGCACAAGTTGAGCACCAGGGCGAATTGTTATGAGAGACACAGCTTGGCTTGCAGCCACTGCTGAGCTCTACAGCCAAAATGGCATCAAAAGTTGTGCCTCTGCAACTGCGGTCAAGCTGTCAGAAGGCGTTTACAACATGCTTTGGCCTGTCAGCCTCACTAAATGGTCATTGCGTGTGCTGCAGCATATCGCACATTACTGATCAGCATGTAGGACCAGGGGGGGGCCATTGCACCCCTGGGCTCCAGTATCCCCATCCAGGGCGTCGCATTCACAGCTGTGTCTTACAGGCATATGCAGTCGGTCATGACAGCAGTCAACACCTGGCAGCTCGGCAGGAAGTGCAAAGTCAGCTGCACTCTCCAGAAGGGGCTGTGGTGCCTGTCTGTCTGGTGTGTGACAGGGTGTCAGAAGACACAGCTGCATCTGAAGACTACCACCAGTTTGGCTTTGGAGAGATCAGCCTGCAGGTAAGGCTGCTGGAGGAGCACATTGTAACAGATCAGCTGCCTTGGTGCACTGCTGCAAGCCATCTGCTCAGTGATCATGATATCGTGCTCACAACCACCGCTGTGTTCATATGGTGATGATTGCATTCAGCTTGAGTTGTGGTTGGTGCAGGCTGTGCTGGAGCAGGATAGAGACCTGCAGCATCATCAACTGCCCATGCTTGATGCTGAGCAGCATCATGTTGGTGACCTGACTGTCACTGTCAGAGCAGTCCAGGCATTCCGCAGCATGCATGCATGATCTTGGTCATCGACTGTTAGCAGCAGCATGCTTGTAACATTTAACATGTTTATCTTGGCAATCCATGTATCATCTCCATTGCAGCCGGCCTGTGGCCAATCAGGGCGGCATCTACATGCCCTGAAGGTCTTGACATGCTGATTGCCATGCAAGGCGGACCTGGTGCAATTTGTTGGCTGCAATGTCATATGAGAGCATCCGTGTCTTGTCTTGTCCAGACACAGGGTTGCCCAGATCCAAGCTCCTAGGATCCAGGCCTGTTTGCGCATTCTTTCAGCTATAATCTTCCAGAATCGCGTCAGCAACCATAAAACAGACTGTGTCAATTAGCTTCAATTACGAGCATGCCAGTCACATGGTGCCTACAGATCAGCCAAATACCCTTCTTGTCCAATCTGTAGCTATCTATCGCTCTCTGCATCTCATATGTGTCCTTTGCGTAGCTCTTCGCGGTCCGTCTGTCTTCGGATTGCGTTTGAGTGTCACTTCGGTGTCATCTTCTTCTTCTTCTTGTCCAATATCGGTCTGCTCATTACTCATCATGATGAACACATGCAAAAAGAAGAAGTGCGACGATCGACGTGACGTCGAGCATGCACGTTATGAACCTTATTGTGAACCTTATTGAACCGAATTCCTTGATACTTTGCCCTCAGGTGATCCGCAGCTGTTGCGGTTGTGGTATCCGTTGCATAGCAATTGGCCCCAGGCCCCGAGACTTCTCCTCATAGTTAGTTATCCAGGATGGCCTCCGCTCTCAAGCAGGCGGGTTCAGCTCTGAGCAAAACAGCTCCCGCTGCCGGCCCCAGCAACAGCGCCCAGTATGTTGTCTCGAAGCTTGATCAGCTGGTCAACTGGGCCCGACAAGGATCTATGTGGCCTATGACTTTTGGGCTGGCCTGTTGTGCTGTGGAGATGATGCACACTGGAGCTGCCAGATATGATCTAGATCGATTTGGAATTATTTTCAGACCCAGCCCCAGGCAGTCAGATGTGATGATTGTCGCTGGCACACTGACAAACAAGATGGCTCCTGCACTGCGCAAGGTGTACGACCAGGTGAGTCAAGCATGCTGTGCTGGCTGTGTTACACTCCTGGTGATGACATTTGCAAATGCAAAAGGCACAGCTTGTGTTTGACTGTGTTTTCCCTGCTGCTGATGGTGTGCATTGTGCAACAGTTAAGCAACAGTGACTTTGCTTGCAGATGCCTGAGCCTCGATGGGTCATCTCCATGGGCTCCTGCGCCAACGGTGGCGGATACTACCATTACTCTTACTCTGTTGTACGGGGCTGTGACCGCATTGTACCAGTGGACATTTATGTGCCAGGCTGCCCGCCAACTGCAGAGGGATTGATGTATGGGCTACTGCAGCTCCAGAAGAAGATTGCCAAGACAAAGAAGACTCAGATCTGGTTGAACAGATAGGGCAGGATTACACATCTGTGGCAGTACGGCAGCTTTACGGCACATCCATGCTGTAGATTTTCATTTGATTGCAGCCTCGCAGCCTCATCTTGCTGAATCACTTTATACTTTTGTCACACCTGTGCCACCCTGCATTTCATGTGTTTGGTGTTTTCTGTCCTTTCATAGTTCACATGCGCTGATGACTTGCTGCAACAGGCAGGCTGCTATGCTTCTGCGGCAGAATTGCGTTGACTAGCGATGCATGGTACACTGTGCTTTGGCCAGAATTGGCAGAATGCTTTGGAAGTATTGCAAAATTGCTGACCTTGCAATCTTCTGCAACATAATTGCCGAGCACAGCTGGTATGCTTTCTGTAAGCTTCACAGGTGCTTGCTAACAGTCAGCCACCTTTCATGCACCGCACTTCATACCTGAGGCCTGGCTTGTCTGCGGCTGCTCAAGGCAAAATATGCTGCAGCTGCAATGCCAGACTAAAACGTGAAGTCTGTTTGCATGACAAACGTGCATCATGCATCTTCATGATTGCCATGTGCCTGAAGAGTGCTGTCATGGATGTACCGAGGTACTTTCGACTGACAGGCTGAATTTGGAACTCCAAGGCTCACACAGCAACAAAGAAAGTTCAGAACCTGTCAAAAGGTGTCCTTGTCACAGTTTTATCATGCATGACAGACACTATCCATCCTGAAATGAATATGCAAGAGACTGCGGTTCAGCATCAAATTCTGAAGGATCTTCTGGAAAGCGGTCTCCTTTGTCCTTCGCATATAGTTTACTGACATAGGCGGGGTCCAGAGATACCTGCGGCCAAACTGTACATCAGCATACTAATCATTGCGTACACACTGCGGGCCCTTTTGCTGCATACTCACATGTCATCCCATACAGCACATGCTTGACGCACAAAAGCAAGCCTGCAAATGCCAAGCACACCTGGCAAAAAGAGCATCACAGCAGTCCTTGTGTTGTTTACCTGTGCATTGATTGACCGAAGCTTCTCAGCCAGAGCAAAGGACGCTTGGATTGTTGCATTGAGATGCTGCACGGCACTTATACTGGTGTACTGTTCTGGATCTTCAAGAAATCGCACCATGCCAGCAGAAGCATCAATCTCAGCAAATATCTCGCCGGCATCAACCATTCTGCATAACATACCAGCATGGGGCACCACTGTCTGCCATGACAACAAGGTTGAACAACACAGTACCAACGGCTTGATCAGGCTGTGACTGCTGTCAATTTGATGCATCTAGCCAGACACATAGGCCAGTGCACCACTGTCTCAGTCCTCCATGGCTTGTGATAGTGCAAATGCTGTCTAGCTCACAATGGGACACTTGCATGTCACAAAGATCGAGATGAGCACATACCTGAGTATGTGGCCCTCAGCTTCATTAGCAGTCTCCAAGCCAACCTGCTGAGCAATGTCTGCCAGAGACAGTGTCAGGAAGGTTTGTGTCAGCTTCTGTATTGCTCTCTTGGTCCTGCCAGCTAAGACCAGCTTGACAAGACCCATGTTTCCATCCTGCATCGCCACAATGATGTCAGTGCTAGTGTGTTTCTTTTTTGGTGCACATCAGCGAGTCCAATGCCACAGCATGACATGGTAAGCTAGATGTGCCAGCAGCAAGGAATGGCCAAACAGTCAGCAGTAGATGGCCTTCACATTACTTCTGATGACAAACACCGCTTCGTTGGGAGCTTATTATCCAAGCAACCACAGACAACTTCAGGAATGTAGTAATGTGAAATGGGATCTCTATCACAAGAAACTGCCCAAACAAGACACAGTGGGTGTGTGCATATTCCTCATTATCTCAGATGAGGGACGAGAGAATGCCTCTGAAAAGCGAGCTTGATGTTTCTCTATGGCACTGGGAAGATCTTGCTGCTTCTTGCTTGAGTATGCACTTGCCAAGTCTATGTATGCCTGTGCTTCAGACTTGATAAATCGAGAAACTGATGAGGGTGTGAACTTTGGCAACGCTGTGACGCTGCCTGCAAATTGCAACAGACCAAATTGACTGTCAGACCCACCAGGAGTTGAACTTGCAGACCCACAACAAGCTCAAGCATGCTCATAATGCTGCAAAGTAACCAGTGCAGCCTTACCGCTATGTATGAGGGACACCAGTGCATACTTCTTGTAGGTTGCTATTGTAATGGCATTGACCACAAATGTTGGTGCTGTCAGCCCCTGCACAAACATGTGCAACGCCTCTGGGTATTTGCGTCGGCCTGCAGTGGCAGCTGTAAAGGCTCAGAAGAATGATGTGAGACCAGCAAGTAAATGCAGGCTTTTATCTCTCACCTATGTGAATCATGCCACCATAATAGCAATACAGTAGGAGGTCAGTGGGTTTCATGCTTGTCTTGGCTGGTTCCACATCTAAGATGGTCTGCTCCAGCACAAAGGCAGCAGCATTGTAGTGCTTTGCCTGTAGGCAGCTGCAGGTCAAACTCTGACTCAGCACCGCGGCCACAACAATGCAGAATGCATGGCTTGGTCATGCTGTGTCACCTGAGGGCAAAGTCAGCATGAATGGGTGTGACATGTTCTGGTGTGGGAGCAAGTTTTTGCAGGCCATCCTTGAGAGGTGAGACTGCCAATTTGGGGCTGCCCAGAGCCACAGCGTGATCCCTCACTTGCCGGCACACTGCCACAACTGCAGCATCGTTCAATGGTGATCATACTCATAATTTTGCTCACCAAAAGGTTTTGTTGTGTCCAGAGGTGCTCTGGGGTACTTACACTTGTCTGGAGCCAGCCTGATCTGCTCAACATCACAGGTCGAAAGAAAACGTGTTGCTGCGCCTAGGAACTGCTGGCTGCCGTGATCTGGCAAGCCGGTGTTGCCCACGATATGTCTGTGGTCAGCAAGGTAAGAGACTCAAGATGAGGAAATGTCAAGCGGAGGTTGTGCACAAACCAGTCACCCACTTACAGAAAGAACAGAAAGCCTAGGCTTTCTCTGGCAGGATCAAGATGAGTCAAAGCTTCTGCGACCTTCTGGCTTTGGTTACGCAGCGAGTCTTCGCTCACTTTGAGCTGCTGCAGAAGCTGTACAAGCTCCTGAGGACCCCGGGAGGACATGTCCTTGATGGCATGAAGAAGCTGTGACAAGTTCATATTGCAAGCGGAGATCAGCACCGCAGCTCCGCTTCAGACGATCACGCTGAATATATGTTGCCACATCGGAGTTCGGCTTCGACTTCGAGACCAGCAAAGGCATGCACAGTGAACAGGGCGCAGGGTGATCGCCCTATCGCCCTTTTGCTGCAATTCGCCCTACAGCTTCGCTGTTGACTGCATTTTGCACATTGAGATGCCGAGGTAAAGCGTCGTAGACCCGAGGAAGATGGGTCAAACAGGACTTGCCTATAGCGCTGACGTTGTCAAAGCATTCCACGAGCAATCGTTTCGGTCATTCTCCCCGCAATGAGGCTGATCTGCAAAGGCAACTTCGGCACCATTTTTTCTTTGGTTAATGCCTGTAGCTGGATCTATTGGCGCTGTTCAGGTGTACTCAGCAAACGCAGTCCCAGCTTGCTTTCCGTCACGAACAGCACTTTGGATTTGCGTTCCAACGTTGACTTGACAATGTATGCTATAGCTTAGAGTTTGCGATTGCGACCACCTGATGATGATGATTCGCACGCAGGCGAAAAGGTCAGCATCTGAGGAAGTAGACCCATCTGGCGACCACGACTTCGTCCGCGTAGATGTGGACGGGGGACACGCCACGCAGGATGCTCCAGATCACACAACCATGCAGCACGGCAGGCAGTCACGCGAAAGCTGCAAAAGGGTCCGCGCAAACGATCCCATTAGTCCAGAGGATCATGTCGCAGCCTTATCACTGAATCATGACGAAAAAGAGGCGTCGCCCAGCACCCAAACGACTCCTGAGGGCTCACAACAGCAGATCAGACTAGCAAAGCTATTGCTGCCGCGGGGCAAGCAGAAGCAGGCTCTACAATTGCTGCATGCAGTCATAACAACCGACTCGGCAGATGCTGACGCACTGTGTCTCAGAGGGACATGCTTCTTGGCAGAGGGCAACCAAGCAGGGGTGAGGATTGTTTGTTCTCTTTCATAGGCTATCCAGGCTTGCATGGACTGCTTCTTTGGGGCTGCAACACACTCGTACTGCTTTCCATGCAGTACTCAGCTGCACACTCTGCTTTGCGCAGGCGTTTGCTAGTTTTGCTGCAGCACTGGCAGTGCAACCTTTGCACACAGAAGCCTTAGTTGCCTGCGCAGCTGTCTACAAGACCTCTGGCCAGCTGCTAAAAGCGGTCAGCACCTTGGAGACAGCTTTCGCTGCAGCACCTTCAGATGCTACAGTGCAGCAAGCCTATGCTGCAGCACTCAATGCACTTGGTGAGTGGAATGCTGCCCGCGTTCTGTTGCACATGTTGTTGCTGAGCAACCCAACAGCCCTTGCATACCCATGTGGCACATGTTGTGCGCGCATCTGCATCTAATCTGCTCTTTTGCTGCTGCGATAGCATGTATCGCATTGTGCAATTGCCCCTTCAGGCACCCAGCTTAAAGCTCAAGGCCAAAGAGTGGAAGCCAAAGACAAATACAAACAAGCGGTACAAATATGCCCGGCATACGCTGATGGGTTCTATGACCTGGGTGTGTACTATAGTGAGGATCAGCAGGTACAGTGATAGATCTGCCAACCTTCACCAATGGCACACTCCCCATGTTGCCCTCATGCAGCTATTCCACAAAGCTTTACACCTCCACCTCTATTGCGCTGCCCAAAAGCAGTATCCTTGGACGCAAGATTTACAGTGTTCCACAGCATTACAGTCAACAGCTTGACAAAGATTTCATGCATGCCTGCAGTTTGACGTGGCTCAGAAGGAATATGAGCATTGCCTGAAGCTGCGGCCTCACTTTGCAGAGGCACACTGCAACTTGGGAGTGATTCACCACCTACAGGGTCAACTGCAGCAAGCCATTGCTGCATACCAGCAGGCTTACTCCCACGCTCCCAACCTGAAGCTAGTACGTGACCACTTGGCCATGGCTTACAGCGATCAAGCCACTCAGATCAAGGAGCAAGGCGACACAGCAGCTGCCATTGAGTTGTATGAACAGGCCCTTGCATACAGCCCTCGCTACGTCAGGGCCGTGTACAACCTTGGAGTGGCACATGCAGAGGGTGGGCAGCATGACAAAGCCATCTTCATGTACAACATGGCCATTGCGCTTGATCCAGCCTTTGCTGAGGCCTATAACAACCTGGCAGTTATCATGAGGGAGGTGGGAAACCTGCAAGCAGCTGTGGAAGCGTGTGAAGCTGCACTGCACATCCGGCCTAGCTTTCCCCAGTGCCTGAACAACCTAGCTACCATCTACACTGCCCAAGGCCGAGCCTTGGAAGCACTGCATCTGCTTCAAGCAGCACTGCTGGCATGGCCTGCGTATGCTGAAGCGCACAACAACTTGGGGGTGTTGCAGCGTGATATGGGCTCTATCCCTGAAGCTCTTGTGTCATACGACAAATGTCTCAAGCTGGATGTCAACAACCGCAATGCAGGCCAGAACAAGCTTCTGGCACTGAACTACATCCATGGTGGTGAGGAGCAAATGGTTTGTGATGCTCACACAGAATGGGGAAGGAACTTTCAGCAGCTTTTCACACCTCTCTCACAGCTGCCACCGCCAAATCAGGACGCAGCTGACAGCACAGAGCCACTGATTGTCGGTTACATCTCGCCTGATCTGTTCACACATTCAGTGTCCTACTTTGCTGAGGCGCCACTGAGGCACCACCATTCAAGTGCAGTCAAGCATATTGTATACAACTGCTCACCTAGAGGGGACAGCAAGACTGAGATGCTGAGGGGTGCAACAGAGGGCGCCGGCGGAGTGTGGAAGGATGTGGCCAAGCTGTCTGAACAGGACCTGGCTGCTCTGGTAATTGCTCAAACGATGCTACGACATCTCTGCTCTGCTTGTGGCTGTTTATTCCCGCACACAAAAGGCTTTCATCTGCGCCTGATTTTGCAAGTTTTGCATGTGCATTGCACAAGCATGTCATGCCTTATCTCTTGCCCATGTAACAGCATGACTGAACCACATGGTCTACACCCTCCTGCTTCCTTGCATACCATTAGTTGTGTGCATGCATGATGGCAGGCAAAGACACACATGCCCTGCCACAGCTAAAAACCAACACCTTCATATTCAGCATAGTTATAGTACAGACTGCTACTGAATGTGCTGACACTGCTGCCCCTGCATGACCTGATGTCTCACATGAAGTGCATGGCCATGGCACACAGACAGTGAGGCAAACAGTGTGCAGGTGAGGCGTGATGGTGTGCAAGTGCTGGTGGAGCTAACAGGGCAGACAGCCAACAACCGGCTGGGGGTGATGGCCATGCAGCCTGCCCCTGTGCAACTCACCTGGATAGGCTACCCCAACTCCACTGGCTTACCAGCTGTGCAGTATCGCCTCACAGGTCATCTGACAACAAGAACAGTGTACAATTGCTATATATAGTGCTTAGTATATGTTGTTTTCCCAGTTATTGTCTGTTGACTCCACTGATGAGTCCTAAAGACAAGAAATGAAAATTGATTGATTGATAGATTGATAGCAGACCCTAGCTGCAAATTCTTGTCATCTTTCAGTTGCAGTTGCAGCACTGCAGACAGTGCTGAACCCACTACAGGACTACAGTAAGTTTATGTACAGTTGTTTGTCCTGTTGTTCACAATGGAGCTGCATCCCCCTTGTCTGCACTACTGGCAGCATGGTCTGTGTGACATTGCATCTGATCTACAGCTTCAGGCACAGGACAGCTTATACCATATCAATGATTGATGGCAGGAGAATTTCTGTTGTACTCGTCTGTATGTGGGCAAGTGCAACAGACATGCTCCTGCCATCAATCATTGATGTAGTACAAGCTGCCCTATGCAGACAAGCATTGACCGCAGCTGTGAACAGTGTTTGGTGTGGGTGCAGATAGGTTGTGTGATCCAACAGATACAGGGCAGACCTTTGTGGAGGAGCTGATCCGCCTGCCTCACTGCTTCCTCTGTTACACTCCGGCAATAGGTCAGATGCTGCACGTATAGCCGCTGCAAGTTTGTGCCTGCCAATGTACAACTTACACCTTGTCTAGCTTTGCCTGTCTATAAGGTCACTCCACTGATGAGAGTGTGTATGTGTGCACAGCTCTCGGTTCTGCAACATTCACATGCTGAAAGCATACTGAAGGTCCAATTCATTGTCCATGAACATGAAGATGATTGGATTTGAAGTGATGAGGCAAAGCAAAGCATGCATCCCAACAAAAGTCATGCAAGTGTGCAGATGCACCTGAGGTGGGCCCTTTGCCAGCACTGCTGAACGGCTTCATCACTTTTGGCTCCTTCAACAACATGGCCAAAATCACCCCCAAGGTACTGCAATCACAGTCTCATTCATGCTGATAGCCTATGTATTGCAATTTGGGCTACCGCTTGCATTCAGGAGGTTGCAGTCTCTGCCTTATGCTAATACGGACCGAGCACCTCCAGCTGCATTTGATGCCTGTCTGTGCTCAGCCCTGTGGTCTTGTCTAATGCTTCCAGACAAGGTTGGTTACTGCTACATGTTGCAGTTGAGACGGTTGAAGTGCAGGTGATTGAGGTGTGGGTGAAGATTCTGCAAGCGGTGCCAAGTGCCAGGTTTCTTCTCAAGAACAAGCCTTTTGCCTGTCCAGCAGCCAGGGAGCATGTGCTGCAGTTGTTTGTCAAGAAGGGCGTAGCTGCTCACCGCATTGATCTGCTACCACTAGCCCCCGCCAATGCAGGTCAGATGCATCTGCATCACTGGTCACAGTGAAAGCGACAACTGTTTAGCACTCCTGACGATTGGTGATAATTTGTAGGCGCACTGACATTGTTTACTGTTGCCAGTGATTTGAGTGCATGTTGTGACATGGAAACCAGCAAGGTCAAGATCATGCAGGCGGCTGAACACATCACGAGCAGAGTCTTGCTCATGTACATGTGAGATTGGATGATGAGCTGACACATGCGTGGGCAATGCAGACCATTTGGCCATGTACGGGGACATGGACATCAGCCTTGACACCTTCCCATATGCCGGCACCACAACAACATGTGAGAGCTTGTACATGGGTGTGCCCTGCATCACACTGGCTGGCAGTTGCCACGCTCACAATGTTGGGCTGTCACTGCTGACCACAATTGACCTCGACAAGGGCTGGATTGCCCAAAATGAATCAGAATATATAGAATTGGCTGTTCAAGCGGCTGGTGATCTACATGCTTTGTCGCAGCTCAGAAAGAATCTGCGTCGGCAAATGAGCAGCTGTCCTCTTTGTGACGCCGAGGGCTTTGTCACAGATCTGGAAGCTTGCTATTCCCAGTTGTGGCAGCGTTATATACAGCCAGGCAAGCAGGATGCTGTGCAAAATGTCAAAGCATAGACCAAGCTGACTCATAAAAACTGTAGACAGCCAATGTAGTATTGAACAGGATAACACTTGTAGTCAGCATACTCAGTGCAGTGGTGACAAGCAAGAGGCCTGGCATTGCAGTCAAGTGATTGTTCAGAGCACCTGAATTTGAAAGCCAAGTGGCCACAGCTGTCTTGATCACGGCAAACATTGCTTGACACGACCTTTGCTTGACTGCATGCTGTGTCATGTACCAAGCTCTGCAAGTCAGTGTCTCCTTGGGAACGTGTATCTGAGATCTAGTCTATCTAGTGGTCACAGCAGTGTTGTGACCAGTGTGTATACAAAGCAAAGTAGCGCAGAAATAGCGAGAATGAGTAGTGTGCTGCATTCTGCTGTTCTCTTGACAATATCCGTAACAACACATGTGCAGCTCTGACGGCATGCCCGGACTGATTTCACTCTGGTGTAACTGAGCAGCAACCCAAAGTACACATGGTGTTTTCATTAGCTTGCATGTGGACAACATGCAGTAGGCCGCCTGATGTCAGTCTGGGAACAACATGATGATGTAGCTGCGTGGAGGGTCTCTCGTTATTGCGCATCAGATTCTGTATTCAACGACTGGACATTTGCTGTATAGTTACTGCCCTTATTCATAATCTGCCAGGGACTTCTGCCAAAAGGCCGGCAGTTACAGTTAGTAGGGATCAAGCCCACACAGCATATTGAGCCCTTCGCTTTGCTGCAGTGCCTACCAATCTTTCAAGTGATGTGTGACAGCAAACGTTTGTGAATTGCGGGCAACCTGCTGCCTATCGTAATGTGGGAAGATAAAAACCGTGTTAGCTTATAGCACATCCGGTGGGTCTGGTCCTTGTGAACAGCTTGCTCAGTTGTCAAAGGGCCGATATGAAGTGCTCAATTCGAGACTGAGCAGGTATATATATGCTGGGCTTCCGAGCACAACGGGCCTCTGATGACTGTTTGTCTCAGCACAGCAGTGCAACGTGGTCTCGAGGTGCGCCTTCTGAGCAACGTGCTGCGCCGATCATGAATGCCAATTGATCAGTCTTGGCTCAGCAAATCCTCACACCCTATGTCACACCCAATCAAGGTATAACTCCTGGTATAACTCAGCGCTGCACAGCTCAGCAGCGCTGAATAGTTTTCGATCGTCTTAGGCACTGAGCTCAGCCAATCCCGAATGTCAGTCATAGGGTTTAGTAGGGGATCATGCGAATCTTAATCTCATCCGCAGCTGGCGCTCGACTTGTGCGCAGGATAAGAAGCTATAAGCACTCTTCGCTCGACACAACTTTGTCAAGCTGTCCTGTGTTCTCAGTCGCTTTCTCTAGTCAACTCTTTCAACTCGATATCATGGCAGCCTCATGCATGACCAAGGCCTTCTTGGGCTCCAGCCTGGCCAAGGCTGTCCCCACTCAGGGCAAGGCAAGTCTTTGCTCAGCTTGTTTGCCGTCTCTTCAGCCACTTGTTTCTACCATCACAGTTGCTGGTTGTCTGTATTCCTTCTGTGTTTATGACTGTGGCCGTCGGCGCTGCTGCACTTATCCGGGCGACGATCACCCAGTCCATCGACACCTCTCGTCTTGTTGCAGGGTAACAAGCAGGTGACCCGCGCCTCCATCGAGTTCTACGGCCCTGACAGAGCCAAGTTCTTGGGTATGTTGCTGTCCCCTTTGTCGTCGTCTTACCGGCCTGGCTTGTCTCGTCCATTCAGTGCCTAACTCTTGTATTTCTCTGCCAGGACCCTTCAGCGAGGGTGTCACCCCCGACTACCTGAGCGGAGAGTTCGCTGGTGACTACGGCTGGGACACAGCCGGTCTGTCCGCAGACCCACAGACCTTCTCCCGTTACAGGTGCGCATCACTTTCTCTGATCCCTACGGCTTGGATCGTATCACTGTATCCCATAGCGCTTTTGCTGTGCTGTCTGACACTAATATTGCGACGTAATCAAGCTTGCGTGTGTGTAAATGTATGTTTGGTGTGTAGACGCTGACTGCTGTCGCTGCTCGTACAGGGAGATCGAGGTCATCCACGCCAGGTGGGCCATGCTTGGAGCTCTGGGATGCATCACCCCCGAGCTGCTGGCCGGAAACGGTGTCTCCTTCCAGGAGCCAGTCTGGTTCAAGGCTGGTGCCCAGATCTTCGACAAGGACGGTGAGTCAATAATGCCCTGGCGGCTTTCGACTACAGTGTGACGTTCTAGCATGAGCGACGCGTTAGCTGTGCTATGTTACATTTAATATCGATCATGGCTGTCCTGCAGGCCTGAACTACCTGGGTAACTCCAGCCTGGTCCACGCCCAGTCCATCATTGCCACCCTGGCTGTCCAGGTAATTACTTATCCTTCTACCTACTCAACTGCAACATTTTGATTGCATACTGAGTGAGACAGCACCATTTGAGGAGGCCAACATGTTTATTGCATTCTGAGTGGCCCAGCACCAAAGTCCTGGTAAATCAGTATGGAACTGTGTGGGCACTGTTGCGTTACAGCAGCTGCTGACTTTTGCTTACAGTGCTGGCTCATAACTACATTAGCTTTTTTGTTTTATTGCATGTGTTTTCTGTGTGGTCCATGGTTTCGAGGTGAATTTTGTTTGCAGGTCATCTTGATGGGAGCTGCTGAGTCATACCGTGCCAACGGTGAGGCCCCAGGAGTTGAGGGACTAGACAGCCTGTACCCAGGAGGACCATTCGACCCCCTGAACCTGGCTGACGACCCAGACTCATTCGCTGAGCTGCGTGTCAAGGAGATCAAGAACGGCCGCTTGGTAAGTGTCACCTGACTTGCTGAATACGACAGATGTTGCATTTTGTTGTCCTGTCTGCTTTGCCATTTGTTGATTTCAATGTGACAGTACATGTGATCAAGCGTGAGGGTTGAGTACTGTTGTCTTCACTGGTTTAATTGGAAGATTTACCAGAATCTCACCATTTGTTTTGAATGCAGGCTATGTTCTCCATGTTTGGATTCTTCGTCCAAGCCATTGTCACAGGCAAGGGACCCATTGAGAACCTGCAGGATCACCTGAGCGACCCCGCTGCCATCAACGCCTTCAACTTTGCCACCAAGTTCACCCCATCCGGTTAAATACTTTTCTAGCAGTATTCCAATTCAGCGACTGTGATTTTGCAAAGTGTACGGTCCATCCCCACCTTCAGTTACTGTTACCAGGCGCAGTTTTGAGGGCTATGCTTACGCAGCAGGCGCATTTTTGAGGCAGCAGTTGCCTTATATACAATTTAGGTTCTTATGTCGAAACAGCTGTATAGCTGCGGCATTGTAATCAATCCAAACAGTACATCAACTTCATTTGCTTTAGTTGCTTTGCAGACTGTGTATGTGCATTGCAGTCGTTTCTGCTGCATCATCTGCTCAAGATGCAAGTGCATGAATTAATGGCAGCATTGCCAAGTTACATTGCATCCTGTTGTGCGAAGTACAGTTGCATGGCATCCTGTTGTGCAAGGTACAGTTGCATGGCATCCTCATGTCCCCATTGCAGTACCCTGGTATTGTGATGTAGTCGCATGCCCTCCTCAGATACTCATTGCACTTGTCAGATACAGAGGTTGGCATTTGCCATGAAAATCTGCATGGGTTGAAGAAGTATATGAGGTAGGCGTACCCAGTGTTTGCTGCTAGGGCACTTCAATGGTCTTGTAGCTTTCACACAGCCTTTGCGCTGCACCGTTGGAACACAAGCACAGATGCAGTTGCCACGTATGCACATCCATATATATACAACAGGACAGCAGGCAAAATGCCAGAGGCTTTGTTTACAGTGATTGGTTTCAAAGCCACCGCGCATCTTCATTGTGATTACTATCCCACTACACAATGAAACACTTTGCCTCAAGTGCGCAGTACTGTTGGTGCTATTCACACTTGCCTCCAAGAATCTCTGCTGCAGACTGAACCTCAGAGTAGCACGAAAATTGGTTGGTGCAGCAGAAAAGACAACGTATACACTTACACACTCTGCTTTAATGGGTCCACAAACATGTCCTCCCAAATGCAGAGCCAGGTAACATGCTTGCAAGATAAGCCAAAACGAGCATTTGGTGGCTGACTGTCATGTCATGTCAGTTTGTGACATTCTTGTTGTTGCTTTGGTTGATGGACGCGTGTGCAAACGAACCACTTATGCACAAGCATGGAAGCTGCAAGTGGTGAGTGAGGGATGTCAGTCCAGCAACTCTTCCTCTGCCTGAACCCATCTACATGTTCATGACAGCACTGATTTATACATCTACTGGACCATTCTGGGCACCTTGAATGGCACCCTGAAGCGCCGCCTTTTCACAGGATTGACCACAGCTGTGTCACCAGCCATAGAAGTAGGTGCAGTCACACTGCCTGCTCCATGTTGGGAGCTGCTCCTGTCAGCATTGGCTGCCCCTGTTGTGCTATGATGGGTGTCAGGAGCTTGTGGCTGTGCAGCAGCAGGCCGTTTTGCTGCTGCTGTTTTCCAGGCACCAGATGGCACACTGTGCTTGAACACAGCTTTGCTGACATCTCTGACAGTGGCAGATAGCTTCATTTCGGACCTCCCGCATGTGCTGCTGCAGCTGGGTCTGAGACCCGGGTCTTCTTCCTCATCAGAGTGTTGCGCCGCTGGATCAATGGGGGAGTCTGCTTGCTCTGGGGTTTGGCTTGGAGCTGATGCTGCCATTGCTTTGTGCTGCAGAGCTTCCTCTAGCTGTTCTGTTGACTTGAACAGCTTCATGGGGTCTTGGCAGAAGTCGCACAGCTGCTCTGTCTGCTTGTGGCATTTGGTGTGCTTCTCGCCAAAGTAGGCCAGCACAGCCCTACGCCGGCACTGAGGCTCCTGCAAACAACACCAAGCAAATTGATAGCTGATGTGGCAAAAGGCCCAGACCTGTTTGGCAACACCACATGATGCTAGGTGCTACCATGCAGTGAAAATGCTAGAGTACTTGAAATGTGACAAGCAGTGACGTTCTGTATGACCTGTCTGCAGTTGAAATATATATGCCTGTGTCAAAGCTAACAGGTGTGCCCAGCACTTTGCAGCTAAAGGTTTGCCAAACAGGGTGTCCAGTCTCACCAGTGCGTAGCTTGCCATGGCACTGACAGAGCTGCCACGGCCTGATAGCATCTGCAGCTCAGCATGGCTGCTGTATAGCACAGATACGCTGGGCTGCCCATCACGTCCTGCACGTCCACTCTCTTGGTAAAAGCCCTCAAGGCTGGTGGCTGCATTCCAGTGGACGACCCAGCGCACATCTGCCTTGTCGATGCCCATGCCAAAAGCAACTGTGGCCACCACAATGTTGCATGAGCCATCTGACCATTCAGCTTGAGTGCGGTGTCTGGTGGCTGTGTCCATGCCTGCATGGTAGGCTGAGGCTTCGATGTCTTGGCTGTTGAGTGCTGATGCCAGCCAGTCACATGTGGCCCGCAGTCGAGCATAGATTATGCCACACTCATCAGCATGCTCCTTGATGAATCGCACCAAGTCCTGCAGCGGGCCCCAGTACCCTACCATCAGCAGCAAGTAATGCGTGTGGTGATCTGAGCACCAACAATGTATCACAGCAATGTGTCTAATACTAAACATTGGCATTATGCCTTATGTTTGACTCAATGATCGTCTCCTTAGGGGACATAATTTGGCGTGGCTGCATCATGACACAACAGAAGCACAGCCAAACAGCCTCTTGTCATTGATGAGCAACATTCCAAACAAAGCTATGCATGGAACACAGTGCTGGCTGCATCTGTACCTGCACAACAGCTGCATCAGATCCATCGCCAATAAGTTCTTTGTGGCGTACAGAGTACTGTATGTTGGGCCTGTTGAAGGAGCCAATCAACACCTTGGGCTGCTTTAGGGCTAAGATATCACTGATCTCTGTGATGACAGCAGATGTTGCTGTTGCTGTGACTGCAACCACTGGTACTCCAGGGTATTCCTGTCGCAGATTTGCTAATGCTAAGTATTGCGGCCTGCAGCGATGTACGCACATATTCATGACCTGTAGTGACATCACACGCTTGGAGACAAGCTGCTAGTCCTACCTAAAGTCGTGTCCCCATTGCGAGACGCAGTGAGCTTCATCTATGGCAAATGAAACAATATAACCGCTCTCACACGCAGCTTGTAAAGCTGACTTCAGGTCTGGCTTCTGAAGTGCTTCAGGAGTGGTATACAGCAGTTTGAGGGTAGGTTCTGAGCTACACATCTCAGACAGAATTGATTGCTTTTTTGCAAATGTCACTTCGCTGTTGAAAAGCTCTGCTTCAATGCCTCTGTCTAGGCAGGAATTGACCTGGTCCTTGGCCAATGCAATCAGTGGACTGATGACCACTGTCATGCCATATTCTTGCAACAGACAAGGAAGCTGAAAAGCAAGTGACTTGCCTCCACCTGCACAGGCAATGGCGCATAGCAATAGTGCAATAGTGCTTGTTCAGGTGGGGTTTAGAGTGACATGTAATGACGACAAAAGTTGCAGAAACTGGGAATTCAGCTGGCTCTAGTACCTGTTGACAAGATCAGTACAGCATCTTGTCGATCTATGGTGGCCGTCACTGCCTCCTGCTGCAGAGCTCTAAACTTGGAAACTTGCCAGTACTGCTGCAAGAGCCGATGCAGAGTTGTGTCCCTGCCATTGTCTGCCATCGAAGGCACCAAGGGGCAAAGCAAAGTGATCACTGATATCATCACTTCTCTCAGCAACGTTGCTGACAGAAATGCTGAGTCATTGATCGAACGTGCATTCACGCCGTCGAAGACGTAGGCGAAATGCCAGCGTGATGGCGCTGCGCAATGTCTGTCATGATATGTGAAACCAGCAGCAGACATTGCTGCTGTGCCCACTGGCTGTTTTTGTACAAATTGAATCATACCATATTTGCCGTCTTAGGCAGATGCAAATTTGTCAAGGCTGGACTGCCAGCGTGTCTTGTGTTATTACACCTTACACCAGTCCGTACGCAAAGTCACAGTGCCGCAACAAGCCAGCTACTATGCTTGTCCTTATAAGTGTTTGCAGTGTCAAGGCAGATGCATGCAGCATCGTGTGCAGCACTGTTGAACTAGTGTGTTACAGCCAACCGTTTAACGATTGCAGGTTGTGGTGATGCTAGCTGGCATAGGTAGTGTGCTGCACGACTATAACTCAGATGCACTGTGATGTGCTCCTGCTCCAAACTTGTCACATCTGCTCAGCATTTGACTCCATTGGCCCTCTAGTCTTGTTTGCTGACCACTGCATGTTTGGGAAACAGGACATCAGACAGATTCTGCCAGGCGCCTTGATTGTAAATGTTGAGTGCCATATGCTGTTTTGCCTGCTTCTTTACAGACTGCGATTCAGCCCAGCGAGCCCACAACTGCCAAGACTTGAGTGACACAGGAGGCCTGCAAAGTCAACAGGAGGGTAAAGACATCTGCAATGGCAGCAGCTAATGACAGCACGGATCTGCCTTTGACACCAATGTACCAAAAGTGCCAGCTGTACCCGATCTCTTGGTGAAACTAGCATACCTTGAGTCCTGCGCCACTGCTTTGCAATGATCTTTGTAATCTTGCCACTTGAAGGTCTCGTATGAGGTCATCCCCTTGACAATCAAAGAGCAATGATAGCCAAAGAAGCAGGCAATTAGCAGTGTTCCAATGGACAGAAAGATTAGCAGCATCACCTGCGCAGCACAACAGGCCAGCTGATCATCCATGCTCAACAGGAATGCAGAGCACACCAAAAGCTGCACTGGGATGAAGAACAATGATCTCGTTAGACAGTCACCGAGTATGTGTTTGATGATGATAAGCTCTGCTTCAGGTGTCTGTTGCAGAAGATCAAGCTTTGTGCGCAGTCAAAAAGCTAAGCAGAGCTTGACTGCAACTGCCAGTAGTGCCATTAGTGTCCTGTCTGTACAGAGTACTGATGGCACACGCTGTCTGTAATTGTGTGAGCTTACAACTTGCGGACAAAAAGCAAAGGAGGAAACAAAGCGCGAAGCAAACCACAGAAGCTCACCGGTACAGAGTAATAAACCAGCAGCCACTGCAGAAGACGAGCAGCAGGCCGTCTCACAGGCGCCAGCCCTCCAGTCTGCCACGCCCTTCTCTCATGCCACATGTGATGCTTATCCAAAAGGCCTTTCAGAACAATACAGAGCAACACAACGGCTGCAGCGCACAACACAACATAACTCAGTCATCTGCATTCCTGATTATCTTATTCAGCATAAATTGATGTTTGGACATTGTCATTTGTGGTGGTCCCACGTCTGACTTACCATATAGACACAGAATCAAATTGGCTACCAGAAATGCCAGGAAATATCTGATGTTGTACAGGCCAATGCAATTGTTGACCCAGCCACAGTGATGGTCAAACCTTGCCATACACCTGCATCATCACCCTGACAACCATTGCTTGGCAAAGACCACTGATGATTGGCCCCAGCAGCAGCTGCACTCAACTTACTGTCATCAAGCAGAAAGATGCTGAAACAAAGGAAACAAATCTTGCATGTTGCATGCATATGCCCCTTGAGGACTTACCTGTTGCAGATCCGGCAGTGCTTTGACCTAGGAGGTCTGCTGATATGGCAGGTCTCACAATCTTTCTGTGTGTTAGTCACATCGTCATAAGCATACAGGGAGCAGTGAAAAGCTTCATTATCCTTGGTCACAACCCCCGGGTCTACATAGCTTGTAATGCCCATCAGGAGTAAGCACATACCCAACACTGCAGCTCCTGTCCATCTGCATGGCACACATGAACAACACACTGAGAGGAATTCTGTAATGATCTGTACCAAAATTTGTGCATGGGCGTGCAGGGTACAACAAATGTTTAGTCATCACTTACTGATGCCACAATGGAGCATAAGGGAGTGGGAGCAGGGAGAACACGTCTCTGCAGTATAGGTAGTATGAAACTCCCAGGAGGGTTGCATAGAACAACTGCAGGACTGGGTTCCGCTGTTCACAGCAGTATTTGGAGACGTGTGTCAGCTGTGTTTCTGCGCCTTGGCCACAGACGGTCTTGACCAGCCACCTGAAGAATCCAATCACAAGCTGATATTGTCAAGCAATCTGGCAAGGGACAGGAGCATGAATCCGGCTGTAGTAGCACTTACCAGAAGCCTTGGCAGCAACCCTTGGTGAACAACCAGTGCAGCCAGTGCACAGGTGTGCCGCGGAAGGCTGAAGAGTCTCCAAACAGAGAAACAAAAATGAAAAGAGCCAGGCCGCCTGGTCACAAGAATGAGTGAGCCTATCGGGTCTTTGAACAAGTTGCCGACTGATTTGTGCGCTGCATATACCTATGTAGAAGGCTAGAAAAGTGAGTATTTCCATGACAGCTTCTTGTGCTCACTTGCTGATTCCGCCATGCAAGCAAGCCTTCCGTTGAATCTTTAGCCGCCAGGCATTGTTATTTGCCATGCACCACGCCCCAGCTGGGGAGGCAAAGGTTGAGTTTGTGCACATATTGGTGATCAACTCAACTGCCAAGGGGCTAGGCCATAGGCGTGCAGGCACACGCTTGACGTACGGCTCTCTATGAGCTGTGCAGATGGCACACGAGGGGTAGCGAGATGCCTGCTTTTGGCAATTGCAAAAGCTGTTCGCAAGTCTCTGCATTCTGTGCTCCTCATGCTCTTCTTTGACCAAGTTGACATGGTTTGACCGAACTGCATGCATCAAATGGACGTCGTACGCCGGAAGCGCAAGCACAGCAGACCCTTGCAATATGTGGCGACGACACTGATATGAATCTGCTGAGCTCGATGTGGGCGCTGCCGTCTGATCGAAAGTGTTCGGCCCTATGATCAGTGTAGTTTGTGGTCGAGACAGCCTGCGATCCTTATAGGCTGCAAGGTACAAGTTGTAGGGTCAGATTATGTGGGTTTGAAATCACATTGGGCTGCGCTTTGGACTGGGTAGTGCTTCTCATGGAGAATTACCACGTCATTGATCTAGTAGGAGAAGGGTCCTTCGGCAAGGTATCTAACCGCGGCTCAGTCTGTGTGCACATCACTTTTATGTCTTTGACGGGCATGACCGACAAAGGTCATAGTGGACATGACAGATAGAGCCTAATTGACTGCATAGTCCTGTGCAGGTCTATAAGGGGCGCCGAAAGTTTACTGGGCAGATTACTGCCATGAAGTTCATCATGAAACATGGCAAAAGTGAAAAGGATATCAGAAACTTGAGGCAGGAGATTGAGATCCTAAGGGGTTTGAGGCATGAGAACATCATCCTGATGTTGGATGCTTTTGAGACAAAGACCGACTTCTGTGTTGTCACCGAGTTTGCGCATGGTATGCACACTGCCAGCAGCTCATTCTGTTGCAGCAGTCTAGCACTGTCTCGTGCACACAAGCATACTGTCCAAATTGACTGAATGAACTTTGAGACGGATTGTCACTGGATTTCAGGTGAGTTGTTTGAAATTCTTGAGGATGATCAGAGTCTGCCAGAAGCAACTGTGCAAAGCATTGCAAAACAGCTTGTGCGTGCTTTGCATTACCTCCACTCCAATCGCGTCATCCACCGTGACATGAAGCCTCAGAACATCTTGATTGGAGCAAATGGGGTTGTCAAACTCTGCGACTTTGGTTTTGCACGTGCCATGTCCTGTAACACAGTGGTGCTCACTTCTATCAAGGGAACGCCATTGTACATGGCACCAGAGCTAGTGCAAGAACAGCCATATAACCATACTGTGAGTATCCTCCTACAGTAATATGTCAATGAAGCTGCAGATACCGTTTTGGTTCTGTTGCATGCCAAATGCCAGCAAATCGTGTAGCAAAGCTTGTACTCGCATTGATGCATGTCTTTCATCCCTCCTGTCATGTTGTAGTCTTCCAAACATGTGCACTTGTCAAGCGTGAGTATTGTTGTGGTGTTTGCGTCACTGAGCTTATTGTGCAGGTGGACCTGTGGTCTCTGGGAGTGATCTTATACGAGCTGTTTGTGGGTCAGCCGCCCTTCTACACAAACTCCATATACTCCCTCATCCACCACATAGTCCGAGACCCTGTGAAGTATCCCAGCAACATTACACCAGAGTTCAAGTCTTTCCTCAAGGTACAGGCCATCAACAGTGCCATCTCATGCACAAGCTGGACAGTGGCTATGCACTTTGTCATGCCAAGACATTCTGCTTTTGACACGTCCCACAGTCCATGTTGAGGATAAGATGCTTGAGGCAACAATTCCTGCTGCTCAGGGCCTGCTGAACAAGAGGCCTGGAGACAGACTGGGGTGGCCTGGGTTGCTGGAGCACCCCTTTGTGCGGGAGAGTAGTCATGAGCGACTGAAGAGGGAAGCTGCACTAGCCGATGCTGCAGCCACAGCACAGGAGAGCCGTGCATGGAAAGGGGAGGGAGGTGCTGTGGCAGGTTGTCATACCCCTGACTTCACCATCTGATGTGTGCCCAGAGCCTTTTGCCCATGCACCATGCCTTGCTCATGTGTGCGTAAGGTGGTGTAGCCCAGAGACAGGGCAGCCTTTCATGTGCATGCTCACCTACTAAGCATTCTATGGTACATTATTGTCAGCTGCTTTGACCGGTCATGTGCAGGTGTTGTTTTGGCAGCAGCTTCTAAGTGTGACACTCCCAATGTGAAGGCTGTGCCGCCCTCTCACAGAGGGCCGCCCAGGCCATCAACTGGAGAGCCAGAAAGGCAGGCAGCTGGTCAGAAGTCCTCCAAGGGAGAGCAGCCTGGGCGCCTACACCGTGCAGCTTCTGCAGAAGCAACCCAGAGTGCAGCATCCGCAGAGGCTGGCTTGGCAGGCGGACGCCAAGCTTCTGCGCCGCCAGCAGCACTGGAATCAGCAGCTGCACAGGTAGGCATACATGATGTGCAACCCCTCGCGCCAACTGAATTCTATGTATTCACTGTCATGTCATGCGGGCAATTGCATGGCGATTCTGACAATCAATTCCCTGCCGTACCGAGTGGGGATCTGCAGTAGTATCTGGTTCAAGCAACTGCAAAGTGAACGCACGAGCCCATGTCACCATAGTTGGGCGTGCCGCTTTTGTAGGCAACTGCACCCAGGCACGGCCCTGGGACTCCCATTGACCGGCTGCGCAGCCGGCGCATGACTGCAGATGAGGCCACAGCTGGGCCCTCTTCAGCCCCCCTTGCAGCCCCCTCACCTGTCAAGCCCATTTCGCCCAACAAAGGTTCAGGACCCAGGGACAAGGAGAACACCCCAGCTGCTGTCTCCAACTCCATGCCTGGTAGCGCTGCTGGGCTGCAGCGTGTTGGCAGTCATACCCGTACGCCTTCAGGACATGATGCCATGACCAGAGACATGGGCAACTTGCAAATGAGCCCTTCAAGCAGGCATGGTCCCCTACCTTTAACTCTGTAACACGCATTTAGCGATATAGGTTGAGCAGCACGTATGGTTTGTAGCATCTGCTGCACCAAAAGGAAAAAATAGGATCTTCAGCCCTGAGAGTCTCAGGTTGAAATTTGCTACAGCTGCAATCTTGCATTTTTGCAGCTGGCATTGTTTTCAAGGTGCTAATTACCATTGAGCAAAGCTCCTCTCCCAGTATTGAGTAACATCATGCAAAGCCATTAGTGTGATATGTAAGTTATTGGCGATCACTGCAGGAGAGATCATACAGAGCCATCAGTGTGATGTATCAGTTGGGCTGTGATCACTTGCAGGGAAGATGCTTCAGCAGGTGCCAATGTATCTCCTAGAGACTCCCCATTTGTGCGTCTTCTGAGCGATGCTGAGGAGGCTTGCAGCACAGCTGAAGGGGCTGAGAGGCTGTGGCAGGACAAGGCACGCCTGGCTGCTGTTCTGGAGATGCTGAAGCGGCCAGCCAGTGGCAGCGCATACACCCAGTGGGCAGCTAGCAATGAGCTCAGGAAAGCAGCAAAGGTCAGCCACACCCCCCATCATCACCTCCTGCTGGTGTCTGTGATCAGCTTTGCTGACTGACACAGCCAAGACTGTATTGAATGTACCAAAGGACTTCACACCAGTTTCAGGCATACACAGGGCGACATACAATACATAGGGTTGATTCTGGGCTGCAGGTAGCATGTCAGCTGCTGCAATACTCGCAAGGGCGAGCAGAGCAGGGCAGCCAGGTGATGCGTGCCTTAGCAGCAGCAGCGCAAGCAGCTTTGGCGGTAAATGCAACCACGACGGCAGCTGTGGCAGAGGCTCTTGTGGCAGCTGAGGACTCAGCTGCAGGTGTGCCCAGCAGATATGTCACCCTGCTGTGGTCTGTAGTCCACATTTGAAGGCTCAGTAGGTGTTTGCTTGAGATCCAGATCTTGTAGCGTTTCCTGTCTATCATGCTTCACTATGTCCTGACAAGCGGAGCTCTGACATGCACAACATTGATTGCAACTGCCTTCCTCAAACATTGCTGCTTTGTAGTGAAGTCACCTGACTGTGCACTTGCAGCTGCTTCAGAGGATCAGTTTGTGGCGTTTGAGGGGAGCATGCAGCTGTACACTGAGCTGCTGAACCACCGGCCCCCCTCTGGCGCTTGGCAGGTGGCCACAGCTGGCTGCTCTGGACTTGCACGCATCTTTGCCAGAGCACAGGTAACTGCTCTGACGCATGTGCAGATGCTGGCACTTCACCACACAGGCGTGCTTCTAATGAGCATTGCTATGTGTGTAGCCTCAGAGTCTGCAAGGGCAGCGTCAGGCTTGCTGCTTTTCACCTGAGCATCTAACTCTCTCCAGCAGCAGATGTTTGTACTATTGGCAGAACACAGTACTATTGGCAGAACACAGTACTATTGGCAGAACACAGTACTATTGGCAGAACACAGTATACGCATTCCTGTTTATAGCATGTGCAAAGTCAGTGGGCCTTGGTTTGCTTGATCATCTCATTCATAACACATTGTTTCACATTCAATGACACAGTTGTGACTTTGTTTTTCATCATACATGTTACAGAGAGCCTGTGGATCATCTGGAGCAGCTGCAGCACAGGCTGAAGGGGTCCTCAAGTTTGTGCAAGGCTCTTCAGTGGTCACCAGGATATGCCGCTTCCTAGAAGACTGCAGTCAAGCACACAGTACGTCCTGACCATCATTGCTGCCACACTGTATCAACCTGAATGTGTCTGCGGTTTGAGCAAGTTCAAACCCCTGTGCTGCACACACTACACAGACCCAGAGCATTTAAAGGCATTGATGTCAGCTATCATAGCCTTTAAGCAATGCAAGCCTGGACCTGAGCAGCCCGGTATAATACTTGGCTTCTCATTAAATTGACGCCGAAAGGCGTAGTTTTTCTTTTCAATTCTTTTCTTTTCTTTCATGCAAGCCTGGCAATGGGAGGCTTGCTGGCTACACTGCAACGTAGCGCCCCTTGACTGGAGGATGCTGCTGTTCCTCCTGCTCCGGCGCCTGCTGTCAGGATGCTGACCTGCTTCCAGAGCTGCTTTTTTCAGTTGTGCAGATTACTGCTGAAGCGGCTCATGTTTGTCAGGACTGCAAACCGTTTACGAGACAGGTAAGTGAGCAGCACTTTGACTGTGTTCTTTGTGAGTCAGGTAGTGGTGAGGGTCACATGGCAGCAGTGCGTGCTCTGGCTGATCTGGTGCACTGCCCGGTAGCTTCCTCCAGCCTACAGCCAACCCCCTTCCCACTGGCTGAAGCGCTACAAGCGGATGGGATCACCCAAAATGCTCAGCAGACAGCTGTCTTGCAGTCACTGAATAAGGCACGTCTCCCCAGCCTGGTGCCATTGTTGCGAGTGTGCCACCAGTTGCCAGGACTGCACTTTGTGCTTGCCATTATTGGCCTTAGCCTTACTTCATGCATTGTTTGTCAGAGTAGCATGTTTACAGTGCAAGCTCCGAAAGATTGATCACCACAAGACAGATCAAGACATGGCACAATGGTACAGATCATGTCTAATCATGGAGCAATGCTTAGCAAGTGGTCTGCATGCAGGTGCATCAGCAAGTGGCGGAGGGGCTGGCAAGCACTAGGTGTGGTGTGTCAGGCATCCGCAGCAGCTTGCTGCACAGCCCAGACATGCTGAAGAAGGGCTTGCAGCTGCTTCTGGTTGTGCTCAGGCTGTCCACCGCTGCCTGTGAAGCAGCTATTGGCAGCTGCTTCCCTCAGGTCAGATGCCCACAAAGCACGCTGTGCTGTAATGCTCTCAGGCTCCCAAACATTGCAGCTGTCACAATCACACCTCTTGTGTCTCGCTGCAGAGTCCCATTTGGTTCTTTCCTGGTCTTGCACAGACCTATCTTGGTACTGCAGCTGCATGGCAAGCACAAGTCGTTACATATCCGGCATGGAACACCAAACATATGCATCTATGCTATTGTGTAAATGTTTGTCCAGGTACTGACAGATGCAGCAGATTCGCAACATGGAGCCTTGGCAATGCTGTGCTTGGCAGCTCTGGCGAGGGGCACAGCTGGACACCACACCAGCTTGCCAGCTGCAGGCAGGGCAGTCAACATACCCCAAGCCAAGTTGACACAGATGTTCAAGCAGCTTGCGCCAAACCTGCAGGTGAGATCAACGCCTGCCTGCTCACCTACAAATGGCCAGCTCAACAGACATCAGAGACTTTACACCCACTCATAAACACATATGCCACGAATGAACTGCGCTGATTGTTATTTCATGCGGCAGTTTGCTTGCATGCAGCTGTGCTACATAGGCTTCAAAGTTGATGCCAGACCAGCACATGCAAGTTGAGCTCAAGCACAACCACAGGCCTGATCTCTCTCAACATCATCATTCACAGTCACTGTCATCCTTTGCAGACCAGGCAGACTGACCAGGTCACGGCTGCAGCAACTGCTGAAGCCTTGTCAGCGTTATTGGTGCTGCTTGTGCCACTTGGAGGCTCACCCCATGATGCTCCCCCTCCACCAGGGGACTTGCTGACTGAGCCCTGCCTAGCAGGTACTCCTGCCAGCCTCTCTGTGCCTGATGCTCTCGCCTCTACGCACCGGCAAAGGCTGCTCATCTTCAACATGTTGCACACGCCGTGAGCAACATGTGCCTGTCTTGTCGCTCTGCTGCTTTCATTCAGCTGAAAACTACTTATTGCACCAATGCCTCAGTGCGCTTGTGCATGCAGACTTGCAGCTGATCTCCAATGCATTGAGCAATATGTGCCTGTCTTGTCGCTCTGCTTTCAGCCAGCTGAAAGGTATTTATTGCGCCAATGCGTAATTGCACTTGTGTATGCAGATTTGCAGCTGATCTTCAACGCATCATGCATTGGAATGCACCGAAAAAATGCTGCAGTGACATGGCTGACTGCGCATGTGTAGGAATGAACCAGCTGCTGCAATGGCCAGGACAAACAGCTGACACATTGCGCTTTGCTGCGGTGGAGGGGCTTTCCTGCCAGACTGGTTTGCTAGATGGTCCTGCTGGTCTCCTCACAAGCCTGCTGGCATGTGGGCCCAGCAGTGATGCAGGCCTGGCTGCCCTTCAAGCAGGTCAGCCTATACCTTCACCATTATATATGCTCCACGATGAGTATGCTCTGTGCCTTTGGCTGCACCCATTCCCACATGACAAAGCTTCATGAAGCTCCACCGGGTCACACATCATCACCTGCTGGTCAATGTGCACTGCATGGTAGTACTTTGTTGAAATACTGAGCAATTGCGTGATATAACTTGTTGAAATATTGAGCATTGTGTGATACAACTCGTGCATAGTTGACCAGAGAGCCAGTGCCTTCAAGGCTTGCAACTCATGTCATGACCTTAGAAAGCATGGCGTCATGATCTTCCCAGAACTGGTTCTGACAACTGTGTGGGGATGCGTAGGGCTAGGTGACTCGCTTATTCAAGTGCTGACTGCTGCTGGTAGAGGCTCCCTCCCATCCCCCTGTACAGAGCTCACCCCATGGGGTACTCTGTCCATGCTTCAGGTATGCTTATTTGCATGTCCCTAACTCACTTGTGTCCATACTGCCATGTTGATCTGATGTTTATGTGTGCAGATGATCATTACAAGCCAATGCCGGCAGTAGCAAGTCATCGACAAAGCAATCAGCTCCAGCGTGCAAACCATAACCAGCATCCTACACGCCTGAATGCCTGCCTCGCAACCAGTGACTTAGCACCTCAGCTAGCTGCTATCTCTTTTCTGCTCATTGCATATGGGAAGTTATATATTTGCTGCAGGCTGTCCTGTCTCTGGTACAGCCAGATGCAATAGGTGGGCAGCTCTTGATGCGCCCCTTTGCCGTGACAGGCCTCGTCAGCCTCATGTCTCCTCAACACCTAGCAGCAGTCACAAGCTGGCAGCATACATCAGAAGAAGAAGGCAGCAACAATGCACAGTCTATGCTGTCGCTAATAGCAGCCATTCTGCACAACCCCTTTCTGCCGGGTGGTGCCTCTGATGCGCTGGTCAAGGAGGTGCAGGAGGTGCGCACACCACACTCCTCCTGCATTGCCCACTCAAAGTCTCAAGCTGCATTTACCTGACATTTGCCCCATATTCAAAGCACCACTGCCCGTACCAGAATGATCTCCTTGTGCTGACGTGGGTTCACAATGTTGACTACCTGCAGTGAGGAATGCTGCCGATACAGCCAACCATCAGCATGTATGGCTGCATTACTCTCTCTCTGTGCAACAGCTTCCAAATGCTGTCTGTAAGGATCAGACGAAGCACAAGTTGCACTGCTGGCTGACATGATCAGTGTGTCAACAGGTGATGCTGAAGGGGCGTGTAGTTGGGCACATGCTGCCAGCCTTGAGTTATGCATCAGGGGAAGGGTTGAATCAGCCCTTGACCCTCCTCTCACGCTTGGTCCTGGCTGGTCCAGCTCATGCACAGCAGTACCTACAAGCGCATGGCCTAGAAGCCCCCATACTCAACAGGTTTGCTGTTGCACATGCCTTTCTGGTTGCATCTTGAACTTATGAAAGACATGCCCATGCAAAGTGTAGGCCGTTGCATGATTGGACCAATACATGGCAGAAAGATGCTCTAGATTGCATGGACTTTGGCTGAACTCAGTTGCTTGCACTGCTTGATGAGACTCATCTAGCTAGAAAGGCATTACTGTCACAGCGGCAATGTCACAAGCTTTTCTGTGCCTACTCAGGCTGTTCCTTGATAGCAATCCTCCTGCGGTGCTGGTAGGAGCACTGCTGACAGCCAGCCAGCTGGCACGGCTGCATAGAGACAACTACATCCCCCTGGCCAAGGCTGCCCCCTACCCTCACTTGCGCAAGCTGTTGAGTCATACAGAGCCAGCAGTGAGGGCACGTGTCTGCAACCTGCTGGGCAACATGTGCCGCCACTCTGCATACTTCTACACTGCCCTGGACCGCCACAGCTTGCTTACTCCTCTCATCCAGCGTTGTACAGATGAGGACATAGCCACCCGCAAGTTTGCTTGCTTCGCCATTGGGAATGCAGGTGAGAAGAGTGACATTGACCTTACTGATGCTGATGCAGCTAAGGCGCAGTTGTACCAATGCCTCTGTGCATCTGCTATGAAGCTGGATTGGGTAATGTGCACAGCCAACATGACATCGTTCTTGCCCTTCCTATCTGTTCCTGCTGCTCTCGGTCACCCAAAATACATCAGGTCAGCCCTGCCTGTGTAGCAGCCAAGCCACAGACACAAGGTCAGCACTCCCTGCCCATATGACCCCATTAGGGACATCATTTTCAGATATTGATGTTTGATGTTGTAGGGTTCCACAACAGCAGCCTATACGAGGCTTTAAGAGCCAGCATAGGACCACTAGTATCTTTGCTGCACGACAGAGAGGACAAGACGCGAGCCAATGCTGCCGGGGCATTGGGCAATTTGGTGCGCAACAGTGGCTTGTTGTGCCGCCCACTCATAGAGGCGCGGGCCCTTCAGGTACACCCTATTCTCTGTTTATTCTTGAATTCTTGGGCTTCATGCATCAAAGCATGGCCATGCAGCATATGGTATGTTCCCATGTGTACATCATCTGCAGGCGGCAGAAGTATGCCTGTGAACAGTCAGTATACAATGCATTTACGGTGCATTGACCAAGACATGGAGACTGTACAAATAATCCCTTTAACTTCTGCACAGCTTCTTGCAGTGCTATTGGAAACAGATCAAGAAACAACACGCAGGATCTGTCTTCAGTCGACTCTGCTCCACTTGTGGCACTCAGCAGCAGGTGAAGGGCTGACATACTTGAGCCTGCACTATTGCACAGGAAAGAAAATGACATAGTCCGACCTTTAGAAAACAAGAGATAAAAGCTGTACACGATGACTGCAGGCGTTGGTGGAGGTGATCAACGCACCGCAGCCCTCGACGCCTCGTGGTGTAGCAGCAGCAGCAGCCGATGGCACCAACCCTCTTAGGATATCGCTGTTCAGCCTTGGCAACATGTGTGCCCACAAGGAGTGTGCAGATGCTCTGCTGCAACTGGGCATTGGCACCTCTCTGGCAAGGCTCAAGTCCTCCCCTGACGCCACAGTACAGAAGTATGTCCAACGAATACAGGTACTGCAACAACAGGCTGTTGTCGTTCCACATCACTGATGCTGCTGTTGACAGAGCTGGGACGGACATGTAGTGTGTCTCTGCTAGAATCTGAACAGGTTTTTTGATGTTGTGCAGAGCAAGCTGCAGACTGCACAACAAACCCGATGACAGCGGCAGTATCTGTGTATTGCTGGCCAGCAAGAAGTGGCTGCAGCCTCAATGCAGCAGCACAGCGGCAGTGGTGAAGTGTGCAGGAGCTTGACTATAGACAGCATCAATTGTACGCCTATAAAGTAGTATAGTAATCCCTTCTTGAGATGCTAGGACATAGGAGCCCAGCAACCGACCCATTGGCAGTGCTTGGTTTCTGGTAGATGCCCTGACCAGGCAAAAACTCTTCCATGCCATAGTTCATCAACAGACTTGAGCTGCATATGCAGGTTGCCATTTTACTGTGAGTAGTGTTATGACATCGAAGTATGGATAGTGTATGTTTGATCTGACCGCCATGGCCTAGAACAAGGCTCCTAAGCAGAGCAACCACCCAGACACAGGAGCGATAGCACCTCTGACCACACTTTGCTTAAGATTGAATGTGCACACGGACAGCATCATGATCAATGTAGCAACTTGGTGAGGGATCTGTGCTGTCAATATGCACACAGCCTGCAACTCATATGCCACATACTTGGCTTGACCCACCAATGCGACTTGCGTGGCTACACTGAATTGTCTTTTTGCACTGCTATGCAGCCAAAGGACAGGTAAAGTTTCCCTGCCACTTGAGTACCATACGCAATTTGCAAATCAGCATGCTACATGTTCGGCTAGAAGGTGCCATTAACGCTCTGCAGCGGTTCTTGTGCTGCGTAGCGTGTCAGCTGTTCTTGTGCTACATGCCCTTACCACAACAAACCCATGTCTGTATTCATACTTGTCACTGAAGCTCAATGCCATGTTTGTCCTTTTGTTATCAAGCATGAAATACGCTCACACCACGCCTTCTCTGGCGTGAAGCCTAACCTCAGTAAACGGTTCACTACACAAGTGCAACAAGAAATCTGAAGTTGGGACACAGTTAGGGTCTGCACGCCAGGGTTTCTGGGTACTTGAACTGCTGCCGCTCAGGCCAGCTCCCATAACCAAAACCATGCAAAGCCTGGCGATCGTTTACGGTGCCGTGATTGACGATGTATTGAGCAAAGTCCGATCTGAGTTCGTTCAAGAGGGCAACGAGTAAGTTGCTTTCCTTCAAGCCCTGGAATAAGTATGTCTTGTGACGTGTCTTGACGTTGTGTCCTTTCGCGCTCAGACCTGTCGTTGAGGAGTTGCGTGCCCTCTGGGAGGAGAAACTTCTTCAAACCGGAGTTCTTGACGCTCCAAGTCCAGAGGAGTACGAAGAGTGAGTCGTCTTGACTGCATAGTAAATTTTGATTGATTATGGCATACGTCGAATACTCGTGTGTGTGCGCACACATTGGTGAGCTCAGCGAGCATATCTTCGCCTTTTGTGTGCACAGACCTGTAAAGGAAGAGCAGAAGTTACCTCAGCCTGGACCTGGCTCCTTGCACGGTCCTTACCATTTTGCAAATACTGGCCCTTCCCTGGCAGCTCCTGGTCAGCTTTATCAACAGCCAGCCAACGTCTATATAGCCAGCCAGAATTATCTACACCAGAATCAACCTTTGCAGCAGCCGCTTCGCAACCTGTCTGTTGCACAAGGTCCTTCAGCAACTAGTCATCCTTACCAGCCTCACGTGTCAAGTCAGTCTGTCAATCAGTCAACCAGTGGTTTCAGGTTGCAACCAGCTGTAAACCCATACGTGGGTCAGCAGCAAGCTGCTGGACAGTATGTATATGGTAATGGTCAGCCACACCCAATGCAACAGCGTACTGTCACTGATGCTGAAAGCAGGAAACGCAAGGCTGAGTCAACACAGGTACCCAGCAGGTTGATGTGCTGCTGTCTTCTTGACGCACTCAGTCATCAGGTCATTGAACCAGATGGTGCATTAGGTGCCATATGGTGCTGATGCTGCTGGGCCTGCTCAAAAGCAGGAGCGCATGATGAGCGCTGCCTATCCACAGCCACAGCTGTCAAGAGGGCCTCAATCAATCCCTCAGCAGATCCCGCCTGCAATCCCCCAGCAGGTTTGCTTGTTATGATGGACCATACTGTGTATGTCTCTCAACCTGTGTGCCCCTGTCTCTGAGGATCTATACAGATGAATTTGTACAACCAAACTCTGCAGTCTTATCCCACAGGAATCATGCATGCTGTTAGGCAAGGATAGACCTGAACATCACGGTGAATGTGCAGGATGGTCCAGGTGATGACCCTGCTCCTGCAGCTGCAGCAGTATCCTTGGACAACCTGTCAGATGTGGAGGTCGATGAAGATGACATTGACAACAAGGAGATGCTGCCTGACTTCATACTGGGACAGTATGAGACAGTCAAGCGCATAAAGACACGCTGGAGGTGCAACTTCAACAATGCTGTCATGCATCTCAATGGGCAGGACGTTGTTGTCAGTAAGGTTGCAGGAGAGTTCACGTTTTAGATATATATACACTGGTTGGCACAGTCAGACCAGCAACCAACCAGTAGCACATCTGCTGTGTGTCATCAAAGCAAAAGTCCTCATGATGCAAGACTCCAAGTGCAAGACACTGCTCAGCATGATCTGATACCAGACACTGCTGCAGCGAAGATATTTTGGCAAAGTCGCAGTTGCTTTTGTTAGGTCGTCATTTCAACCTTGACTCAGCTGCAACCTGCATGTAAAATGTGTGAGCAAACTGTAGCCTGAGTGCTGCTGGAGACATTTGCATTATGCATGTGATAACATGGAGGGCACCGAATGTGACATGCTATCCACCTGCGCCATCCATTTATGTCAAACTAGAACAAGAATAAATGAGTGGCAAACACAAAAGAGATTGTCTACCATGCACAAAACTCACTAAAACTAACCGTGGGAGTAGAGCAAGTCTCCAAAAATGGCATGTGTATCTGAGACTCGGTGTATCGAGGAGCACCAATATGGTACAGCATTCATGCATACGTAACTACCATGTGCACATTCAGTTCGATGTGGCCCCAGGAGGTATGAACATGACTTTTGCAAATTTTCCTTCTGTGTCATTCTCCATTTTTGTCAACACCTCTTCAAGGGTGCCAACTTCAACTTTTGGTAGACTATCAGATTTGACTTCACTCAACCTTTCATTGTACTTATCAAGCCTTTCTTGGGCATTTGCAACCTCTGCCTGAGCTTTGGCTTTGCTACTTTTGCTCTGAGCTTCTTGCATCTGTACAGCAGTGCTCATCAGTCAGCAAATTAGAAACGGACACGTATCTTGCCCTTGTTGAGACATACACAAGCATAACGGACACACCCAATCAAGTGTAAGGAGGCTACGCAGCCACAGGCACAGTCCAGTCAGACAGAAAGGTCTATGTGAGAAAATTACAGGATGAAGCCTCTCGCACGCAGTTCTTGCTGTCTGACTGGACTGTGCCTGTGGCTGCATAGCCTCCTAAGTTTCCGTGCACATCAAGCAATGCAATTTTGTCAAGCAATGTGTCATTGAGAGCTCAGATTCTTCACACCTGTTTTGTAGCAGCCTCCAGCTCATGTTCTGCTCGGTCAACCTTGGCCTGTGTGACCTGCACCTTCTGTGTGATTCGTTGCGAGTGAGCATTGTTCACTGCAGCATCTAGGTCGCTTTTACTCAGGAAGATGGGTGTATATCTAGCACTCTCGGTCTTGACAGTCAATCCGTCTGCTTGAAACACAGGGACTCCAGTGAATCCTGGAATGTCAATGCCAGCATCCTCAAAGACCTGCATGTGCAAAGCACTGCGTCTTGTGCTCTTATCGCTAGTCAATCAACTTACAAAGCCGATGGTGGTATCGGACTGTCACAAGCATTGCAGCTCAGGTCCAAGCTCACCAGATTTGGGACCAGGCACCACATGCTGCAAGGCAGAGTGACTGAAGAAAAGTCTAGTGTCAACATGCCAGCAGACTATGCAGCGATGATCAAAGCTACCTGCATTGCTTCTTTGACTTGTGTAGCGTCTGGCATGAATCTGAAAGCAAGACCATCCGCGGCGTATTCTGAAGCTCCGTTGCTGAAGTTGTATACCTGATCCATGCTCACCTCCAGCACCTGGGACTCCTTTGCAAGCTGGGGATTTTGTTCATGTATCTGAAAGACAAAAAGAGCTTGAAGCTAGAAAATGCATGGCCCAAAACTGTAACATAATTGCAGTAGCAACACTCACCTTGTCCACCAATGCTTGAGCATCTGACTTGTTAAAGAAGAAGAGTCCAAGCTGCCGCTTATCTCCCTCGTTCTGCAGATGGACCAGTGCTCCAGATATGAATAACACAAGAGACAGCTAAGCAGACCAGAATTTCTCAAGCTTGCATATGCAGGCTGACCTCGCCAGACACAAGCACAAACTCGTTGTCTTTGTTAGCAACAGTAAAAATAGGGATTGCAGCAACCCGAGTCTTCATTTCATCCACACTTGCAGCAAGGTCAAAGACTGGCTGAGGTCTTCTTGCAGCTGCCATCCCTCCCAGTGATATGGACTGCAGCAAAGTAAGCAGACCGTTTGAGCTGATGTACAGAGCACGCTTGGATCAAGAATGCTTGCAAGCACCACTCTTACTGCAAATGCTGTGGAATTGCTGCTTCTTTGAGTTGCAAGCGCTAGATTTTGAAGTTGACGGGCTGATGCTGTCGAGAACTGATGCAAGAATTGCTGGCTATTCTCTGCTGCTTGCTGCAAACCGTGTTGTGCATGTTGAGACAACTCTTGCCAGCGGCCTTGCATGGCTTGGCATGCCTGACAACACTGAGCTTGGATTTGCTTCCACGGATGCGGTTCTGATTGTGCCTTCATGTTGGAAGCGAACAATATAGACGATGTCAGTCCGGCTCACCGTGAGTACCACCACAATAACGCCTGCTGAGCAGACTGCTGCTGGTGTTAGCTGCTATTAGATGTTAGGGTTCAAAACGGTGGAGGTTAGGTCAGAAGGGTTTGCCTTTCATAGCTTTCGCAGGCCGTGCAAACGCACTGAATTGCGATGCACCATGCCTGAAGCACCTCACTTGATGCGGTCGGTGATCAATATCGAATGTGATTGTGGCCTTTGACAGTCGAATTGGCCACTATGGAGCGATCTGGCCCTGATAGCATGCTTGCGTTTCAAAACAGCAAACTCAAGGCGCAACTCGAGGTTAAGCGAGACGAGTTCGCTGATTTAGATCGCAGGCACCAGCAACTCGTCGCCAAGCAGGCAAGTTATCAGGATAACCTTCTCATCATTGACAGACTTTGGAGACAAGTTAATGGAGACATCCAAGCTCTCACTGAGCGTGCCACTGGCGAGCCTGTCCTCAAGGCTGAGCCTGATAACTCTATGAAACGTGAGCTAGTCGACACCAAGGAAGGCGCAGATATCAAGGAAGACCCGTTCCTCGCAAGATTGCTCCAGTCTGATGCTTCAATGGTTGGTCTTACACAGCAATCCTTGAAGTTGTTGTGGACAGATGCGTCTGAGCTAGAAATAATTCTTCGCAAGCGGCTCAACAGCACTGTGGAGAGCTTTGCAAAGGTTTTAGATGCAATTCGCCAAGGTCAGCAGCAGAGAGCAGAGCAAGCTCAGCAAATAGAGCAGCAGCAGCTGCCAGATTCTGCCTCAGCAACAACAACCAAGCGCCTGGCAAATGACATTCACAATCTTCAGAGAAATGTAGACGGTCAGCGAGCCTATATCAGGACCCTTGAAGCCAACCTAGCACAGACAGATGACGAGTTTGTCAAGCACAAGGAGCAGATCAGGGACATGAACAATCAGCTTGCAGACCTGGATGAGCAGCTTGCTAAGGCACGCAAGTCCCAGAGAGCTGTCAACGGTCAACACCCAGCTGTAGCCAAAGCCGAAGCCAGTCTACCAAATGGTGCTGCTCAGTCTGCGTCATCTGCAGAAGCTCAGAAAGGTCTGCCGAAGGAGGCTTTTCTATTAACCAAGTCTTTGGAGGAGACAGAACAGCTCATGAGCAAACGTGAACGAGAACTGGAGCAAGAACGAGAAGCAGGAATTCAGCTGGCCAGGTGTTTGCATGCTTTCTCCTCTGCTTACAATCAAGTCAGTGAACTCAGTACAGCAGTGCACTGCACAACAAGCTGGCTCCCACATCATGTATGTATGCCGCAGGGAAATCAGGGATCTCAAGAGCCAGCTGAGCAGTCAAGTCAGTGACACCAGCAGTCAGACCTTGCAAGAAGTTCTACGGGAGCGAGATGCGATCAAGGCAGATCGCAACAGACTGCTGACTCGTGTATCACAGCTGGAAAGAGACGTCAGCAAGCTGGAAGTTCTAGAGAGACAGAAGGCAGCTGCTGTGAGTATGCCATTCTTTCTTTGCTTGACTTACTGATGTCCTGTGTTGCTGCCCATCATCTTACCATGCTGCCCCTGCTGCTGCCTTGAAGGAAGCAGTGTAATTGCAGACCACTTTGTGCACCACATTCGGCATCAACTTTGCAGCTATTGAGTCTGCATGTTGGCCGCTCAACCACAAAGATCCAATCAGCATGCTGAAAAGTGCCATGGTCGTGTGTAGGACAGAGAAGTAAAACATGCACACGGGATGCAAGAGGCATCATTGCAGGCTGTGCGTGACCTGGAGACACGAGCCCAGCAGCTGCAAGGCCAGCTGGAGCAAGCTCAGCAGGCCTTGCATGCTGAGAAGGCTCAGTATGGACAGCAAGGAACTCTGCTGCAGTGCCGCAAGCACATGGACACTCTGCAGACAGACCTGTTGTCTGAGCGTCAGAAGGTGAAGCAGCTGGCAGGCAAGGGCCAGCAGGTTGCCACGGCTAAGCAGGAGGTCTTGGAAGCTGTCTCAGCTCTGCAGGTGACCCATGCCTGAAACATATAAGTCTGTCACGGCGCACATCACATTTGCAAGCTGCCATCAGGCTCATTTTCTGCCACCCAAGTCCACATTTGTTGTTCAGAAGTGCCCCATGTCTTGCGACCCTATTGTGCAGGAAAAGTGTTGTCTGGATGTATCTAAACCCACTGGCAGAAGATGACTTCATTGCTGTGACTGACACATCTAGCTGACTGTTTCAGGCTAAGGATAAGCAGCTGGTCAGGCTGCAGCTGAAGCTGCAGAGGCAGCAGAACGCAATACAGGAGATTGAAGCCCTCAAGGTGAAGCTTGTGCACTGTCTGTGTGGCCCTCACATGCCCTCGCACAATGCCGATTGTGCAGCGTACACCTCCTACACCTCACTCACACCTGCAAGGCCATTTGGTTGGCTTCCAACCTGCCCTCTGGCATGCATGCTGTTCACATGTGTGTGGACAGCAGGTAGCTCCAACAACAGCACCAACACAACATCACAGCAGTGGTCTGCAGCCGTGGCATTGCCCTGTGCAGGTGAGGAGTGAAGATCTACGTGTCTTTGTGGAGGTGTTGCAAAGCTTGCACCCAGAGCCTGCAGACATGGTGCAGCTGCGAGCTAGTGAAGCTCAGCTGCGTGGCAGAGTAGCCAAGCTTCAAGCAGATATGGATGGACACCACCTGCAACAGACCATCAAGCAATGTCAACAGGCTGAGGTATGCCTCAACTTGCTGCCATCCTTTGCTGCCATGCCTAAGGCTTGTGTTCTGCTGTCGCTTATGTACAAGCACTCAAGCGACAGCAGAACACAAGCCGCATGTACCTTGGAGCTGTGCTGCAAGTCACAGCCATGCTGCTGAACTTTGGCTAGCATGTGCTTATTGCCACTGTGCTGTTGATTGATGGTCTTTGCTTGAGTCGCAATAAACTGCTGTATGCATCTTGCTGCTTTTTTGCACCTCTGATCCTTTCAACAACAAAATGTCCATGCGTCCTCTTGAAGCCAGATCTTGCCATTGTCTTGGCATGCTTGGCAGCCAAGTTGAGCATCTGGTGCGCAGGCAAAAGCTGTGCAGACGACTGATGACCTTGCTTCAGAGAGAGATGTGCTGCAAGTGGCAGCTGATGGCCTACGCCATGAGCTGAGCAATGTCAGGCAACACCTGGCTGAGCAGCAGGTGATCCACTGTCACATTGTCAGTATTTGTGAAATTTACTATAAGCTGTATCAGCGTCAGCTAAGTACGTGCAAGGCTGGTCATACTTTTCTGAAAGGCTTGTCCTGAGCATACTTAAACAAATCAAGGGTGTTGCTCGTGGTCTTGAAACATCTACAGGACGCTTCCTTTCGATCTACACCAAATAGTCACTGCTTTGGTTGTCTTTTGTTGGGCATTCTGAACATACAGCCTGACCTTGGGTTCTGAAGTAAGCACTCAACAAAACACATGGAACGCATTTCCAGAAGGTTAGCATTACCACAGGATGTCTATCTGCAGTCTGTATGTTGCTGCTCAGCACAACACAAAAATACTTGCATTGTGCTGGCCTGTTCAAGCTGCCATGCGCAATCTTTCCATGTCACTAGCAATCGTGACTGGTCTGCTTCTGCTTAGCACAGCATAATCCAGTAACGTCCTAGGTTCAGACATCAGATGAGGCCAGCTGCATGTGTGCCCTCCACCTGACTACCACAATATGTCATGATGGTGCAGCATAAGTGTCTCACCAAGTTGGTATGATGCTTTGCTCAGGGAGAAAACTCAGCTCTGATGACAGAGATAGACAATGCCAGTGAAGCCTATGAGAGCATGCAGAGCTCCAACACAGCCCTGGTGAGGCAGCTAGGGGAGCGAGACGCGCGCATCAGCCAGATGACCGGGGAGCAGCTGCGCCATGAGCAAGGCATGGCGCGGTGCAGGGATGACAAGGCCATGGCTGAGTCATGCTCCAGACTGGCCCAGCAGCATAGACAGGGGCTGGAGCAACGCCTACAAGAGCTGCAGCTTGCTTCTCAGGTGTGCTTTGCCACCACCCATCAAATGGGGTATGCATGTCAGATTGATAGTCAGGCTTGCTCCTCTTGCTGTGTCAGCCCCTTGAGACGCATCAAGGTGTCTTACTTGCCAAAGAGCCTGCTTTTTCATCTTAAAAGTGGTGATTGTGCTCAGCGAGCTGACATTTGCCTGAACAGGCAAACGGGGATGGCTGCCAGCACAACACCTTGATGCTCCGTACGTGAGCACAAGCTCTTTAGCCCTGTCTCCTGCCAACACAGCTCTGTCAGCTTGCCTGGTCACAACTGGCTCGACTTGCAAATGCAGGCTTGCAGCGCTCGTGAGAGCGAGGCTCAGGAGCAGCTGCATAGCTGCAATGCCAACCTGGCTCAAGTCAAGCGGGACAAGGATGACATGAGCAACAGCTTGAAGGAGAAGTGTACGCAACTGGCAGACCTGCAGCGCGAGTCAGCTGACAAGAAGCGAGCTTTGGATGCTGAGTGTGAGAAGCTGAGCAGGGAGAAGCACAAGAGGCAGCGCATTGAGGAAGATAATCAGGTGAGCATTGTTGCTCAGCCAGTCCAGTGATGACGCACAAGTTCTGCTTTCAAGAACAGGCTAGAATGTGTATTTTATGCAATGTCCACTGCAACACGTTGATACTGTTTACAATACTGTCAATCAACTGACGAAGCGTTGAGACAAGGTGCATCTGTGAAGCACACTGTGCAAACCACTCTGCCTTGTGTATGTTGCTGAATCGCCGTGCAACCTATCCTTGCATCATGTGACTGAGCGTCACTCAGATGGACGCAGCCCCCTTGGCACCCATAGTTTGTGCATGTGCTTTGGATAAGTTGCACACGGTCATCCTGTGCAGAGTTAGTGTACAGTCTTTTGGAACACACAGCAGCAGGGTCATGTCAAATAGCGTCGATGTGTGTTGCTTTTCATGCTTTCAAGTTGCAAAAAATGGAGTCTGTTTGCAAATGGCTAGGCAGGCCACGCAGATCTACTTGCATGCTTCAAACAGATGTGTGTGTGACAGGCAATGCAGAGTAGACTGGAGGAAGCTCAGCAGAGGAAAGGCAAGGGTGGCATGTCTGGCCAGGCAGAGGAGGAACTGGAGGCTTTGAGGGGCCTGCTGCGCTGCAATGTGTGTCATGAGCGGCAGAAGGATGTCATCATCACCAAGTGCATGCACATGTTCTGCAAGCCATGCATCCAAAGGAACCTTGATGCGCGGCACCGCAAATGTCCAGGCTGTGGAGCCGCTTTTGGCAACAAAGATGTGCAACAATTTTTCTTCACGTAGTGTGAGTAGATGACTGTTTCTGCAGTGTGGAATACTCATGTACAATAGCCTCGTCTCGGCATGTGTTAGTGGAGTAGCTTAGTTTAAATCGCGTTGATAGAGCTCAACAACTTTGACTGATATTTGCTGATTCCCACTCAAGTCAGAACACTGATTGTGCCGCAGTGATTTAGGCGCTTCTATTTCAACAACAGAGGATAGATTACTCTGTCAGGCAAACTTCGCTCTGCAGTCATTTGGCACGGGTATGCTCACGCTGCCCCTCGCTGAGGTAGTGTGGCAGACGAGATGAAATGTGATTTGTCTGGGCTGACCCGCCAGCTTGAAAGTACATATACGTCAGCCTTTCTATTCTCCCAAATACCATACACCAGCTTTTCTATTTCCCAACCATGGGCTTTGCTAGCTGTCCCATGTACATCAGCTTGTACACCTGCGTTGTTCATGTTTCATGTGTTCTTGGCACGGCACTGCAGTCTGCACCTGGCAGCCTGTTGCGTAATCGTTGCCTACGATCGCATGTTGTAGCGTCTGCATCCCCAAAATGCAGTACTTACTGCACCGACGCAGCAGTTCGGAGCCTGCTGAGGCGCAGCTGACCCAGTGGCCCAAGGAGATGCAAACGGACTGACGTACCTTTGGTGCGCGTGTGCTTCCAAAGTGATCAAGGAGTCGCGCCGGCGAGCGGCGTTGCCGGTCTGCAGGATCGCCATAGCTATAGAACTGCGCTGCTGACCGGCGGTCGTGTCGGAACCAATGCGCCAATTCCTCTTGCAGGGAGCAAGTGGTACGCATTCTCCCTGCAGTTCTGCGTCACACCCACCACAAGCAGACAGTAACAATTGTGACTGCATGCAGGCGCGCCATAACTTATTTCCGCGTTGTAATGCTCCCGAAGCATGCGTGACTCGATGCGTAGTCGCAGCTGCTTAGCTGGTATTTGCTTGGGCTTGACAGTGCTCGGAGCTGTTGCTTTTTTCACGCTTGGCAGCAACGGCACTCAGCCCACACCCGTGGCTGTGGCACTGCAAGCACTGCCCTCAAGACTTTCCCTGGAGAACAAACTATCAAGCAGCACAGGCAGAAGCATCAGAAGCAGTAAGTCAGGCAGTGAAGGCAGCTCTCTGCAAGTCAGCAGCCCCAGCAACAGTGAGAACGTATCTCAGCACCCACTGCAGAATGCCAGGCTCACTTCAGATACAGCTTGCCCAATGCAGTATCCCCGCCTTGATGCACAGCAGCTAAAGGCAGGCCACAGGCCATATATCTATGGTGGCCACGCTGAAAACTGTACCATGTGCAAGGAAACAGATGAACAGTCAAAGTTTTGCAGGAAAGAGGCGGGAGCCCATAGCTGCAGCAAGGACCTGCAAGATGCTTTGTTCAGTGGTCAACTTAATGAGATGCAGAGGTCTGACATACTGACCTTCACACCATGTGACATGTGGCCACATTTCTCGGGGCGTACAATATGGGTGTCTGGAGATGGCACAATGGAGGATACATTCAAGGCCCTCGAGTGCTTCATGTATGAGTTTTTGGCAAAGCCAGTAGAGTGGCGCAAGCCCATCAAGCTCAATGCAGCTCAGAGAAACCGCTTGGGGATTCTCAGGGTGGAGTGTCTGAACTTTATTGAGGACACCAGGATGTGCTACATCCGCTGCGATGTCGCGCAGTGTCAGCTGAATCATGTTCTGCCCTTTCTTGCCATCTCCTCCAAGAACACCGACCTGTACATGGTCAATTTTGGCCTGCAATTTGATCCTAACTACATCAATCAGCTTTCAGATTTTGTTGGGCAGCTCAAGCTTCAACAGCACAAGCTGCCTCAAGTAATCTGGAAGGACACTGTTCCGACACACTATTCAAGCCCTTTGGGAGACTTTTACGGTGGAAACCCCCCTTTCACATGTTCACCGCTAGGGGGTGGGTACAAGAATGTATGGCACAGCCCTGAAGGGCATCTGGAAACATGGGATCCTGCACTATCATCTTTGCTATTTGGGGGAACCCGTAACCATGCCTCAACACAGATGCTACAGGCTGTTTCTGTGCCCGTGATTTCAGTGTACAATCAGACAGTGCCACTTTGGCAATATCATAGGGACGGTGATTGCACGCATTACTGTTTTCCTTCCGCACCAGAAATTGGGGTGTATGGTCTGTTTGCTGCATTAGAAGAGCTGCAAAAGCCGCATCCTAAGGCTGGTCTTAGTGAGCCTTCGAACCATACAGAGTCAGAATTACCTTAGTATAGCAACTACAGTATAGTACAGCTGGTCTGTGTATGAATAGCGCAGCATCAAGTGTGTTTCTTCTACCTGGTGTCGTTGATGTCCAAAGTTGAACTGCTCAGCTTTAGACAGTATGTTTAAAGTGATGAATGGCTGTTGTGCATGAAACCTGTTTAGCAGTATTAGCATTAGTGGTGTGATTCCAAACAGTGTATTGCATCTGAATAGTTTATTTTGTTTGGTGATCAAGTACTCAGTGATCAAAAGTCTTACCTCCAGCCATTGAACCCTCAAGGCATATGATTGCTGGCTCAGAGCCTATACTTCAGTAATCTTTGATGTGATTACTGTGACCTTTGAGCAACGACATTAGACACTGTCTGTGCTTTGCCAGCCATAACACCCAACGTTGAGAAAGACTTGGTTGTATGCACCAGCGATGTTGTTGACGAGGCGTACTGTCAAAGGCATGAAAGATTCCATGGAGATACGAAGATTTTTCATGCGCTACAGCAGCATTGATTAAGCAATGACACGCAGCATCCGCTGTAACGCATTTGTGCAGTCAATACAAAAGTTATCAACCAATAATGAAACGCCTATGCCAAAAAATCAACCAGTTCCAAAAACGGCAATTCGTTCGCCAAATTAGCAGAGCTGCTGGGAACTCATTCATCTTACAGGTCAAAAGCATATGGTCATGTTTCACATGGCGCAAAAACCGTGAGCAGCTCCCAAAAAAATAACAACACATGCCATGTGTCACATGGTGTGCATGCCATGTATCACATGGTAAGCCAAATCAAGCTTGCGCATGCTCAACATTGCTTGTCAGTCTTTCAGAAGCTCCCAGGATGGAACGACACGCTGGATCTGGCCAAGCAACCTCTTCCCCAGCTGCCTCTCAGGATCCAGTTCACGGTCCGCCTGGGCCTGGCGGATGCCCTCCTGCACTGTGGCCTTGATCTGGCGGTACAACACGTCTGCTGCTGCATTGTCTGTGCGATCAGGCAGCGCTGCTTGAGAATCCACTGGCGTCATAAATCTGCACCATAAGCCAGGCAGACTGAGCCCAATAATGTCGAATTATTTGAGCTGCCAAGTCACACTTTGAGTACAGGTTGCTGAGTTATGACAGGTGGTGGGAAGTGGTGCTTGCGCGGCGGCGCACATTGGCTATGGCACAGCAGCCCTGCGTGTCCATAAAGGCACACAACACACATGCATGTTGCGCACAGTTTCATGAAACACAATCATACATGACAATGATAATAGTAATAATAACAACAACAACAACAACAATAATGATAACAACAGTAATAATGATAACAACAATAATAATAACAACAGTAATATTGATAACAACAACAATGATAATAAATTCGCTTTCCAGCTGGAGATGAGGTAGGTATGTGCGGGACACATCATGTAACATAAATTTGTTGGCAGTTGCTGTCTGCTCACCGGAAGTAGAGGCGCTCAAGCTTGGGTAGGGGCAGCAAGGATGGCACGCCAAGGCCAGGCAGCTTGGTCACAGGTAAAATGGCATCATCAGAGTCTTCCAGGGGTGTTCCCTTGAAGACTTGCTTGGCAAGGCGGCGTGCCAGGGGGCCCAACACCGGGTTGGATAGCACCTCGTCTGTGTCCATGGCAACATCAAAAGCATCATCGCCGCCCACTGCTGCAAAGGGGATGATGAGGGCGTTTGTTTTGGCGGCCATGCGCACAAAATCTGGCTTGTCCTTCCAGATCAGCTTGTACTCCTCCCCTTTCCGCTTGTTCACCTGTGCATCAAACAGTGCATCATACAGTGCATCACTGTTTCCTGCTGTGCAGCAGTGCTAGCTGATAGCTAATAGCTGATAGCTGATAGCCTATGCCTTGCAGGCAGGCAGGCCTTTTTGCCTGGCTGCTTGCAGTGGAGCTGTGATAGCTTCAGAAGCAGGGGTGTGAAGCCCTACCACTCAATTAACTGCCACCAAGCAGCATCACAAGACATGCCATGCATGCATCCGCCATCTCTTCTGCCAAGACTTGTTTCACAACAACACTGGCCGCAGTAAAATGCGTTTCAGTCCTTTGCAGCCTCAAGCGTACATTCCACGGTTTGTACTGGGCAGCGGGGCATAATACTTTGCTTCTCATCAAACTGACGCCAAAAGGCATAGTCTTTCTCTTCTTTTCTTCCACAGTTTGTGCTGCAGGCTACATGGAAGACCAGATAAGGCACCACAATGCAGTGTACCAGGAATGCAGTGTAACACCACAATGCAGTGTACCACCACAATGCAGTGTATCAGGAATGCAAGCTGACCTCTCTTCCACCACCAGGGAACAGCAAGACAGCTTGTGCGTCTTGCAAGAGCCTATAGGCTGCCATGGGGGAAGCCTTGACAGCCCCCAGGTTCTGGAAGAGGGGCCCCAGGGGGGTCTTCCAGTGGCCAGGGTGGGCCAGGCCCCTCACCCTG